>Ga0213866_10000148_pt1 | contig 58431 bp, 68 predicted proteins | sample PICome_11_FD_160079 | JGI IMG/M metagenome (GOLD analysis project Ga0213866, IMG submission 160079) | Coastal seawater microbial communities near Pivers Island, North Carolina, United States - PICO284 | ecosystem: Environmental > Aquatic > Marine > Coastal | place: USA: North Carolina...
TCAATAGCCATGCACTCAACAATAGTTGGGTCATCGCATGGCACGTCAAGTCTTAACTCATCGTAATAACATAAGAACTTAGGTACATCGGTTGGTGGACAAATAAGCTGATAAGATAACTTAGTAGCATATTGATTACCGTCAGGATCATTATCAGATTCTACAACTTCTGATCTAAGCCTGATGTAATCAATAGTTTGAACAGGCATAGTCCTGTCCCAAATGTCTTTGAACATTTTTTTAGTCTTTTCAACTTTGTCAACAATGCCTAGCCTTTGCATAACAGAGTACCCATCGTCTGGGTACTCTTTTTTAGGATTAGCATTGTCAAACTTTTTACGAGCAGCATCTTTGATGTCTTCTTGTAATTGTGCAGATAATCTAACTGTTTTCATATAACCTCCTATAAAACAACGTTAGCGTTGTCAACGATCCACTTACGCACATCGTTGTGTGATTTGAGTTGTCTGTCTTTGGCCAAACAACCTTTAACTAAGACAACTTGAAACTCAACTGGTAACTTGTTGTTTAGCTTCATAATGTTTTCCATCATGTCATCCTGTGCTCTAGTAGCTACAGCAGTAGCAAGAGCGTACAACAACGCTGGGTTGTCGTCTTTCTTGTATGTTGATGGGTCTTTGAGCAACTGATCAATATCTGGTAGCTTGTTTGCAATTTCTTTGAATGCAATAAACTCACCAGCTGGCCCATCACCGACTAGTGATGACACACCAAAGAACAAACGTTCTGGATCTGTGTTTGCCCTGGATAGCTTTTTGCTGACCATTGACCAAGCACGTGGCGTTGGGAATGCATATTCGTCAGCGTCAAACTGTGATAACAGATTAGGTCTGTACTGTATGAACGAGATAACATCTGGGTCGATGTTGTGCTGATAAGCCCACTGCACCCAATCGTCGAGTGTTGGCTCGAGCTCGTAATGTGCAAGTCTGTTACGTACAGGCGATGGCATCTGATAAACAGCTGCTGCATCGGTAAGTCTGTTGCCGGCACAGATGATTTGCCAACCGGCAGGCAATCTGTATTCACCAATTTGTTTTGTTAGTAACAGTTGTAAGAATGCGTTTTGCGTTGCTGGCGGTGCAGTTGGTAGCTCGTCGATGAAGAGCAAGCCACGTTCACCGTCGCGTTCAGCGATTGGGAAGACATCAGGCACAGCCCATGATGTAAACCGTTTACCGGTTTCTTTGAGCTGTTTAATGTATGGAATACCACGTACATCGACAGGGTCGAACAAGTTAGCACGAAAATCGATGAGCGGAACGCCCATCTCATCGGCAACTTGTCTTGGTATTTCTGATTTACCAATGCCTGGCCCACCCCATATCATTGCAGGGTAGCCGGCATTGATGCAATCAGTTAGTTCTTGTTTAAGTTTTACTGGATTAATTGTGTGCATATTTACCTCCTAAAATTACCACGAACAGTCGTACCAGACCTTTTTGCCTTCATCAAGCCACTTGAGTGCTTGCTTACAGAACTTAAGGTCGAGTTCTTTATACTCTTTCATTGATTCTTCTTGGAACTGTTGTCCCCAAAAGAATCCGTCTGGGCAGAAAGGCAAGTCATCATTTTCAACAAGTTCTTGTAATCTAACGATGTCTTCACGTTCTAAAAACATAACTTCAGCATAGTCATGTTTGCCATCCATATGAAGTCCTTGCATGTATTTGCCTTCTTTACCAAATTTTCTTTCACGCCATAATCTTTGCATGTATTCTTGCAGTCTGGCATGTTTACGCCAATAAAATTCATCACCGCCTTGTAATGTTTCGTAAAAGGCATCGCTGTTAATTGGTTCTACATTCTCAGGTTGTGGCTCCTGAAAGCCTGCGTAAGCATCTAATCCCATAATTACCTCCTTGGAATAAAATTAAAAAAGGGGAGCCGAAGCCCCCCGTTAGTTTAGGCTGAAGCAAACATGTTTGTAGTATGTTCTTTAGTAGCCTGGTTTAGCTCAGTTGCAACTTTGACAGAAGAATCAGCGTGATTCTTGAAGTTCCACTCAGCTAGTCGCTGTTGACGTCTTTCGATCTCATTTCTGACACGAACATCTTTTAGAGACAGATCGTGCAATCCGAATGATTCACCGATAAGACCAACAACAGCTGACAACATACGAGCTTTGCGACCGAGACCGAACATCTTCTCCTCACGCTCAACCAACCATACTGGTAAGTCATCGTTTGGATTAGCTGATTCAGTTTCTTCTTTGTACTCGTACGCAATAGACGCGAACTCTGCCCAAGTCCTGGTTGTCAACTGTAAGAAGTTGATACCTGTTGATTGTGGGTCAGTCTCAAGCAATGGCATAAGACCGTCTGCAATCTGTTGAACTTGTTGAAGATAATAATCTTCTTCTTTTTTACGAAGTCCACTGTCTTCAGTGTTAAATACCATAGGTGTATTCTTTTTAGACTTGAATACTTCCATAATACCTTCTACTCTTGATGGCTGAGCAATTGGCTTGCCTTCGCCGTCAATAGAATATTTTCTGTAGTAAAAGTCAGGCAGATGCACAGGGTCCTGTGTTGCCCTGAGTTCACTACCAACTGGGTCACCGTTGGTGTCTGGTTTCCATGCAGACTCTGGTGTTTTTTGGTCAGGCAGGAGCTCGCCTGTCTCACCGTTAGCCATGTCTACTATTTCTGGACCTAAGTCCGATGGGTCAAAATGATTTGCCATAATTACCTCCTTGGTTGGCGTTGATATCAACTCTTCTGATGAACTGCTTAAGCACCTCACCAGAAGACATAAATTCAGCTTGCGATTGTATTTCGCTTGCTTCGGCTTTTTCTAGCACCTCGTTGGGTACATGTACTTCTTCCATACAAACCTCCTTGTAATAATAATGAAATACATTCTACTTACTAACTCGCATGAGACATTTGTAATGGATCATGCACATATAAAGAGCCAGCACATTGTGCTGACCTTTTTAAAAAAGAAAAAAAGCTCGGCTTTTCATCCGAGCATGTGCTTTTCGTAACAACCGCCCCGAGCTTTAATACGTCCTCGGGGTGACGTTGTGAGTGCTGGGTAGTCTCAAAGGACGTTCTGTATATTCCCCCAGATTCACTCGTTGCCAACTAAGCTACTGCTGTTGCTGGCTGTTCAACTGACTGAGCTTTTGGCTCAATCAGTCTTTTGAAGACTTTCACTTGGTTGCCGTCACTGTCCAATGGAACAGCTACGTCAAAGTGTAGAGTCTCGCTACCATCTTTGTTGGTAGTTGCAATTCCGATTTCTCTACTTCTAGATTTACCGTCTTTGCCTGCTTTTAAAATGTATAATGAATACAACATAATTTACCTCCTAGGTAAGTAATAATTAATGAGTCGATACACCCGTACCAACTTCATATAAATACACACTAGCGCAGGACATCTATGATGGCCCGCGCCAGAGCGCTGTGCTACTACTTGGAGATTGTTCTCCAAGTAATGTTGTAGCGTGTTTTGTTTTCCAGCGGTGTTGATACGCCGTGCGCGAGTTGGTTAAAGAACTCGCGATTGCCAATGATTAGCTCTCCGTTGTGGAGAGTAATCTTGTCGGCGGTGTAATCAAACACTGCTGGGGCTCCGAGGCTTAAAGATGCGATAGAGCCTTTGAGCTCTTTTTCGTCGTCTTTGTGTTTGTTGAGCTTTTGTCCTGGTTTATATTGATTAATAAGAACGTGGTTAAAGCTTTCGCCTGTTGTTTTGTTGAGCCAAGTAGTCAAAAGCTTAACTTTTGGTGTGTAGCCGGTGGCTATATGTGAACGGCCAGAGTAAATGTAGTTTAATCCGCGTTCGCCAAGCCAAGCTGTGCCTCTGCCGAATTCTTGTGTGAAGCTGAGCTGTTGCAGTTCAACAAGCAGAGGAGAAGCAAACTCAGGCTTGAGGGTCTGAGTTGCTTTTCGTAGTTGTGCTCCTGTGTTGTTAGTGTAAAGTGTTTCAAAATTCATTTGTTTCTCCTTAATTAAATTTAACTCCCAATTTCAACTTAACAGTTAACTGTTCAATAAGCTGTGATTGTTCGTTTACTTGTTTTTCTAATTCTTGAATTTGTTTAGATGCTTCGTCTAGAATTGCAATTGCTTTGTCTTCCAATTCTTTTCGTATTCTTTGTTGTTCTAATAGTTTGTTCATAACAATCTCCTAATATGAATTAATAATACTCCTGTACATACTAGCGATAGGGCATCTATGATGGCCATCGCTGATATTTGGTTCCACTGGTTCCACTTGGTTCCACGAGTCATGGAACACAAAAAAGGTGATAACGATGCGTAGTTAGAGGTTTGGTTCCACTGGTTCCACTTGTTTTAGGTTAAGTTAATCTTTATTCATTAACCGTTGTCCGTGGTCCGTTACAAAACTAGGTTTTGTTTTACGCGGAACCACGGAACCACAAGTGTTGCAGATGCACACAAACACGCATTGCTATGCATATTTTGTATGGTTCCACGACTTGGTTCCACATCGGCATATTCCCGTGGAACACAAGGAACCAAAAATATATAACAATAATGCAAGTCGCAACTCGACATTGCACATTGATGATAGTAGTTAAATAAAAAAAGAAGGGGGCTGGACACCCCCATTGATGCTAGGACTTAGCTTTGAGTTCAAGCTCTAATTGCTTAGGCTTTCTATTAGATATATAACCCTGTGCCATGGCTGAGCCATATTTGACAGTGGTTTGTTTTACAGAATCGATACCAGACTTAAGAGAAGAAGTGGATAAAGAATCGACACCGTTGTGAACTGACGCGGTCATTGAACCAAGGCCAGTGAATAGTTTTGTCATGTAGTTCATAATTTACTCCTTATATAAATGAATTAATAACACCCTAATACATACTAGCTTTGTACATCTTTGATGGACACAGCTTTTTTCAATACAAGGTTCCAAGTAGTAAAATGACAGTTAGTTTCTGAGATTTGGAAAGGGGGGGAAGGGGGTCTGTGGTGATAGTAGTAACCGATGTCAGAGCGATACTCACACATTTTTTCAAAAAAATTTTTCCACAAAAAATTTACAAGTTATCCACAAATAAGATATGCTTACGAGTATGAGCTTAGTTGCAGATCAATCGACCACGGTCACCGAACAAGATAGATTGGAACTCCAATCACATTTTCCGTACGCGGGTGTAAAGTTATCCGAGCTTTCGGTTCAAGAAGAAAGATTAATTTTGTATTTTTTACGTGGCATGAGCAAAGCGGCAGCGGGCCGTGCGGCGGGGTACAGGAACCAAGATTCCGTGTACGAAGCTTTTAAGCGACCAAAGATTATGCAGGCCATCGAGTATCTAAGAGAAGAGATGCGCGAAGAGGTTAGGTTCGATAAAAATACCGCGACCCAATTATATTTAGAAGCACATCGTAAATCAGCAACCGCGACTGAAGAAAAAAATGTCGTAGATTCGTTGTGCAAGCTCCACGGTCTATTCGCTCCAGAGCAAGCAACCCAAGTTAATATTAATTTAGATAAAATCCAGCAACTAGAAAGACTGTCCGATTCTGAGTTGTTAAAGTTAGCTGGAGTAGATACAAAGTACCTAGAACCCCAAGGAGAAAATAATGGCGAATGAAAAATATATGCAAGCTACTAAAGCTCGTAGGAAAAAAAGAAAAGTTTCAAAAATGAAAAAATTTCCAGATTATTCTGGAGATGGTAAGATCACAAGAAGAGATATTCTTATGGGCATAGGAGTTCTTCCAAAAAAGAGAGGTAAATAATGCATTGTATAAACGCACCGGTAAAAAAGATGTCTATGAAAAAAGGCAAGAAAAAGAAAGGCTACTCTAAGAAAAGTTATAAAGGCGGTAAGAAATAATGGGCACACATAACAAAAAGAAAACTTTTAAACCTGCCGATGCTATAGGATACGATGATAATAACGTAAGTAAGGTTAACACTACCTCGTTTGCAAATACTATTATCCCCGGAACAAAAAAAGGGGTTACTAAAGAGCAAAATTTTGATGCAGCCTTTAAAAAAGCTAGAAAAGAACTAGGCCCAAATAAAGAGTTTATGTATAAATTAAAAGATGATCCTAATTTTAAAAAATATACTACTAATTATAAAAAGGAAAAATAATGCCTAGGAAAAAAACTACCAGGAAAAAAACTAGTAAAAGAAAAGGCGCAACACCCACTAACCCAAGCTTATACGCTAGAGTAAAAGCAGAAGCTAAACGGAAGTTTAAGGTCTATCCTTCGGCATACGCCAACGGTTGGTTAGTAAGAACCTATAAAAAGCGTGGCGGTGGGTATAGGTAATGGCTAAGCCTACCGGTGGCCTAACCGCATGGTTTGGCAAAGGACCAAAAGGTGATTGGGTCGATATCGGTGCCCCTAAGAAAAAAGGTAAATACCAATCTTGCGGTAGGAAATCTGCAAAAGGTAAAAGTAAACGTAAATATCCAAAGTGCGTTCCAAGATCAAAAGCTCGGACTATGACTGCAGCGCAAAAACGAAGCGCAGTTACAAGAAAAAGAGCAGCGGGTAATCCAGGCGGGAAGCCTCGTAACGTAAAAACTATAGTTAGGAAGAGAAAACCAACTACAAGAAGGAGGACTCGTGCCAAGAAAAAGAAGTAAAATGCCTGCGAGGAATAAAAAGAACTTTAGGGCAACTAAAAAGGGTGCTGGGATGACTAAAGCTGGGGTAAAAGCCTACAGAAGAATGAACCCAGGGTCTAAATTAAAGACCGCAGTAACAGGAAAAGTTAAAAAAGGCTCAAAAGCAGCAAAAAGACGTAAATCTTTCTGCGCTAGAAGTGCGGGGCAGATGAAAAAGTTCCCAAAAGCAGCAAAAAATCCAAATTCAAGGCTAAGACAAGCCCGTAGAAGATGGAAATGTTAATAAAAGGAGAAGAAAATGGGATACGCAGGTATGTACAAAAAATCGTCACCAAAAAAAGCTAAAAAAGCTAAGAAAAAAACAGCAAAGAAAAGCAAGAAAAAGTAAGTGACGGACATTACCAAGATAGAATGCTATAAGTGCAAAAAACTTTTAGCAGATAATTTAGTCCTACCCAAAGGGCTATGTGTTTACTGCGCGGCCGACGAAGCAGACAAACTACCACAGCCCCAAAAACAAGAAAAAGTTTCACAAAAAGAACAAAACGCTCAAATTAGAGCTGAACAAGAGTTGGCTAAACGTATTTTATCTAGAAAACGTATGCTGCCTTTTGTAGAAAAGTTTAACCCAGACTACCAAGCAGGCTGGGTACACAAAGATATATGTAATAGGTTAGAGAAATTTAGCCAAGACGTAGCAGATGAGAAATCCCCAAGACTTATGCTGTTCATGCCCCCTCGTCATGGTAAATCTACTCTTGCAAGTATTGCCTTTCCTGCTTGGCACCTCGGACGTAACCCCGGACATGAGTTTATAAGTTGTTCATATTCAGGCTCGTTAGCTATGAGTTTTTCTAGGAAAGTTAGACAAGTACTCAGAGAGCCAAATTATAAAAAAGTTTTTGAATCTACTAAATTAGACAAAGATTCACAGTCTGTAGAGTCCTGGCAAACAACCCAAGGCGGCGGTTATGTAGCAGCTGGTGTCGGTGGTGGTATCACCGGTAAAGGTGCGCATATATTATTGATCGACGACCCGGTAAAAAACAGAGAAGATGCGGAATCAGAAAATAACAGAGAGGCAACCTGGGATTGGTATACTTCTACTGCCTATACTCGTTTGGCTCCAGGTGGCGGCATCTTAGTTATTTTGACAAGATGGCACGATGACGATTTAGCGGGCCGTTTACTAACGGCTAGTGAAAACGGTGCGGATGACTGGGAAGTAGTTAAGTATCCAGCAATTGCAGAAGAAGATGAAGAGTTTCGTGCAACAGGTGAGCCGCTGCACCCTGAACGGTACAGCGTAGAATCTTTAGAAAAAATACAAAAAGCCATAGGGCCTAGAGATTGGACTGCTTTGTATCAACAAAACCCAGTATCAGATGAGGGTGATTATTTTACTAGGGATATGGTTCAATATTATGACCCACCCGACCTAGATTATGATAGACTTCGATATTATTGCGCGTGGGATTTAGCAATTGGACAAAGAGATCGAAACGATTACTCTGTTGGAGTAATGGTAGGGATCGACGAGTACGATAATATGTTTGTAGTTGATATTGTTCGAGGTAAATACGACGGTTTTGAGCTTGTAGAAAAAATATTAGATTTGTACGAGCAATGGCGACCAGGAATTGTCGGTATAGAGAAAGGGCACATAGAAATGGCTATTGGTCCTTTTCTACAGAAACGTGTAGCAGAACGTAATTTACATTCTGCATATTTTAAAGATTTAAAAGTAGGTAGACGTGATAAAGAAGCAAGGGCTAGAGCTATCCAAGGTAGGATGCAACAGGGTAGAGTTTTTGTTCCAGAAAATGCAGTCTGGACTGGGCCTCTTGTGGCTGAACTTTTGCGTTTTCCTAACGGCGTGCATGATGACCAAGTTGATGCTTTGGCCTGGGTTGGTTTGATGATGACAGAGTACGCTAGTTTTTATGAAGCTCCAGAGCATGTACCTTCGTGGAGAGATAGGTTAAACTTAATTGCAAAAGGGCCGAAAAAGAAATCGGCAATGAGTGCGTAGTATGGCATATAGTAAAAAGAAAAAACAAACAGTAAAAGAAGCTCAAGAACTTGAACTAGCAAAGAGTCAATTTAATGCGTATGTTAGAGCAAGAGACCATGGCCATGATGATTATATTGACATGGCTAAAAAATGCGATGCTTATTATAGAGGTGAGCAATGGGATGAGTTTGATATGCAACAGCTCGATGACCAAGGTAGGCCTGCTTTAACCATTAATACTATTTTACCTACCATAAATGCAGTTTTAGCAGAACAAAGTTCAAAAAAAGCAGATATACAATTTAAGCCTAGAGGCGGAGGCGATCAAGATATCGCAGACGTTCTTACACAGGTATATGGTTATATTTCAGACTACAACAAACTTGATTGGGTTGAATCGCAAGTATTTTCCGATGGTCTTATCCAAGACCGTGGTTGGTTTGATGTTCGTATTGATTTTACTGAACACGTGCAGGGCGAAATAACCATTGAATCAAAAGACCCGTTGGATATTCTTATAGACCCTGATGCAAAACATTATGACCCAAAAACTTGGAATGAGATATTTGAAACTAAGTGGATGAGTTTAGATGAAATAGAAGAGACCTATGGGCAAGATAAAGCTGATAAGTTAAGAATGTTAGCAGAAACAGGTACCACTTTAGGCGCAGACTCTATGGAGTTTGAAGAAGAGAGATACGGAGATACTGACGAATATAACTACGGACAACAGTACCCCGGGGATCCTGAGAATGCACGAATGCTCAGGTCTATTAGAGTAATAGAAAGACAATATTACAGGTTAGATGATTGCATGTTTTATGTTGACCCTGTTACAGGCGATAAAAGAAAAGTTCCTAATCATTGGTCAAAAAAGAAAAGAGAAACGTTTGCTGATGAATATGCTCTAGAGATAATGGAGAAAAAAATGCGACGGGTCCGTTGGACAGTGACAGCAGATTCAGTTGTCTTGTTTGATGACTATTCTCCTTATGACCATTTTACACTCGTGCCTTATTTTCCATACTTTCGAAGAGGAAAACCGTTTGGCATGGTCCGAAATTTATTATCTCCACAAGAACAATTAAATAAAATTTCTTCACAAGAGCTGCACATTGTTAATACAACAGCTAACAGTGGTTGGATAGTGGAATCTGGTTCTCTTTCTGGTATGACAGCAGATGATCTGGAAGAACACGGTGCAGAAACTGGCTTAGTTTTAGAGTATAATCGTGGCTCTACACCTCCTGGTAAGATACCACCTAATCAAATACCTACCGGTTTAGATAGAATCAGCCAAAAAGCAGCAGTTAATATTAAACAAATAAGCGGCATTGGAGATGCTATGTTAGGGCAAACAAGCCCGGAGCTTTCTGGTGTGGCAATTAAGTCCTTAGAAAATAGAGGCTCTTTGATGTTACAGGTGCCTTTAGATAACTTAGCAAAGACAAGGCAGTATCTTGCTGAAAAGATATTATCAATGATTCAGGCTTACTACACAGAAGAACGTGTTATTCAAATAACAGACCAATCTGATCCTTACAAACCTAGAAAAAAATTAAGAGTAAATCAAATGACACCTGAAGGTGAAATTATTAATGATTTAACCTTAGGAGACTATGATGTTATTGTAGGTACAGCTCCTGCTAGAGACAACTTTGATGAAATGCAGTTTGCTGAAGCTATTGAACTTAGAAGCGCGGGTGTCCCAATACCAGATGATATGATTGTTGAATACTCTCACCTATCACGTAAAGCAGATATTGCAGAAAGAATTAGACAAATGCAGGGCACTGCTCCACCGTCTGACGAACAGATACAGTTACAACAGTTCCAAATGGAGTCGCAGATCAGAAGTACGCAGCTTGAGATTGCTAAATTAGAAGCAGAAGTTGCAAGATTACAAACAGAAGCGCAACTTAACCAGGCTAAGACGCAAGCAACTGCAGCAGATCCACAGTTGAAGGTTGCTGAATTACAGAGTAAAATCCAAACTAAGCAAGAGGAGCTTCAGTTACGTGAAAGGCTATCAGCTTTAACGAATGACATGAGGAAAAACCAAAGCGATACTGCAGCTGCTGCCAAGATGGCGGCTGCGGCCATGAAACCAACAGGAGGTAATTAATATGGCAAAAGATAATAACACCCCGGATGATAAAATCGAACTAGAGGTAATGCCTGGAGCAGACCCTATTTCTGAAGAAGATGCGAAAGGGTTTGAAGTTGATATGAACTTTGAATCACCTGAAGAAGATGAAATAGAATTTCCCAAGGAGGAAGAAATTGAAGAAGTCGAAGAGCTTAAGGCTGAAGAAGAACCATCTGAAGAGTCTGAAGAGGAAGCAGAAGAGGAAGATGTTGAACCTGCAGACGAAGACACAGAAGATTCAGGAGAAGAAACAGTACTGGCAGATGATGAGGGAGATGCACAACAACCTGTTGAACCAGTACAGGAAAAATCTGAGGAACCAAAAGAACCTATGATTCCAAAGTCTAGGTTTGATGAAGTTCTAGCAAAACAAAAAGCGTTACAAAAGAAAGTAGAGGAACTTTCTAATCCTGTTGAAAGAATAGAAAAAGCTCCAGAGTTTGACTTTGATGCTAAAGAAGTTGAGTACCAAGAGTTGATTCTAAATGGACAAGCCGCAGAAGCCGCTAAGTTAAGAGCAGAAATTAGAGCAGCCGAGAAGCAAACTATGATGTTTGAGGTACAAAACCAAATGGGCCAAACGGTGCAACAGAGCACTGAAACTATGAGACTACAGCAAAAAGCAGCTGAAGTTGCAGAGAAGCATCCGATTCTAGATGAAAGTAGTTCAAAGTATGATGAGGTAAAAACTCAAGAAGTTTTAGGTTTAAGAGATGCATACATTATCCAAGGGTATGAAGGCGCAGATGCTTTGCAAAAAGCAGTAGACTTATTAATTCCTACTGTTGTGGAACCTGTACCTCTTAATGAACCTACTCCAGTGCAACAAAAAGTTATAGAGAAAAAACAAGTTGCTAATACTAAAAAGAAGATAGAAGCAGCTGAAAAACAGCCACCTGCTATGAAAGGTAAAAACAAAACAGAAAAAAAAGTTGATATTAATGCAATGTCAATCGAAGAATTTGATGCTTTACCTGCTGAAACTTTACGCAGAATGCGTGGTGATTTTGGATAAAGTGTGGTATAAAATAAATAAGTTCGCACGTAAGAGCGATATCTTACCGGGGTCGTGTCCGTAAAAAACGTTATTCGCCTGTTAGTGCGTAAAACTATCCGGGTTCGTAATCCGTAAACAACGAGAGCGTCACCCCAACGACAAAGGGTACACGGATAAAAAGTCGCTCCAAAAGTCGACTGGTTAATTAATTTAATGATAGGAGAAATATCATGGCAAATACTAACTTTGCTTCTTTGACCAGTGAACAGCTTACTATCTGGTCTAGAGATTTCTGGCGTGTAGCTAGAAATATGTCCTTCATTAACCAATTCGCGGGTAGCGGAAACAACGCTATGGTTCAGAGAATATCTGAGCTTACCCAATCAGAAAAGGGAGCTAGAGCTGTATTAACACTTTTAGCTGACATGACTGGTGACGGTATTGTTGGAGACAACACTCTCGAAGGTAATGAAGAATCACTAAGAGCGTTCGACATAGTCGTAACAATCGACCAACTAAGATTTGCGAACAGACTGTCAGGTAGACTGGCTGATCAAAAATCAGTTGTGAACTTCAGGGAACATTCAAGAGATGCTCTTGCTTATGCAATGGCTGACAGAATGGACCAATTAGCATTCCTTACACTAAGTGGTATTGGATATAACTTGAAAAACAATGGTGGTCTAAGAGCCTCAATGAATTCAGGTCAAAACCTAAACGACTTAGAGTTCTCAAGCTCTGTAAGTGCGCCAACTTCTAATAGACATAGAAGAGTGGATGCAACTAACGGTCTTGTAGCTGGTGATGTTACTGCTTTAGAAGCAGCTGACAAAATAAGCTACAGCACTATTGTAGATCTAAAAGCTTACGCTAAAGATCAATACATTAGAGGACTAAGAGGTGCGGGTAACGACGAGACATTCCATCTCTTCGTAACACCACAAGTAATGGCTGACCTAAAACTTGATTCAGACTTCCTTGCTAACGTAAGAAATGCTGGAGTAAGAGGGCCAGGTTCAAGCTTGTTCTCAGGTTCATCATCTCTAATGGTTGATGGCATCATGGTTCACGAGTTTAGACATGTGTTTAATACAAGTGGCGCTTTAACCGGTACTTCAGCAAATGCTGGTGCTGCTGGTTATAAAGGTGGTGCAGATGCAGACATAAACTACTCAAGATGTTTATTCTGTGGCGCTCAATCATTAGCTATGGCAGATATTGGTATACCAGAGATAGTAGAAGATACCTTCGACTATGGTAACCAAAACGGTATTTCAATTGGTAAAATCTTCGGACTCAAGAAGCCAGTCTACAATTCAGACCACACAGGTCAGGATGAAGACTTCGGCGTTATTGCGTTAGATGTAGCATACTAATTGTGGTATATTTTATGGGTGGCTTTTGTTAGCCACCCATATTTAAGGAGAAAATTATGTGGATAGTATCAAACGAAGACAAATCAGTAGCATCTACTTGGGGTGCAGTTATACACTTAAAAGCTGGCGAACCTAGACAAGTTGGTGATGATTTAGGTTTACTTTGTTTACAAGCCGGATGCACGGAAGTAAAAGACATTAAACAAGCCCCAGTAGTAGAACCTGCTCCTATAGTAGAAGAAGTTTCAATAGAGGAAGAAGCTGTTATAGAGGAAGCTCCAGCAGTTGAAGACCCAAAACCAAACTTTGAAGGTATGACTAAAGTAGAGCTAGAAGAATACGGTAGAACTATTGGAATAGAATTAGACAGGCGCAAAAAGAAATCAGATTTAATAGCAGAGCTTGAACAAGCGGAGTAATAAATTATGGCAGGGACACTCACGGGCACTAATTTACTAGATCGAATTAGGGACACTTTACAAGATACAACCAGTGTTAGATGGACTGAGGCTGAGCTTTTAAATTATATAAATGACGCTCAGAGAGAGATTGTTAATTTTAGACCAGAATCTAGCGCTACTACAACAAATGTTCAATTAGTTACAGGTACAAAACAAACTTTACCCTCAGGTGGGTTGAGGCTAATCAAAATAACTAGGAACATGTCTGATGCTTCTGGTGGTGCTACAGGTAAAAGAGCGATTAGAATAGTAAACGTAGATATTCTTAACACACAAGAGCCAGATTGGCACGATGGGAACGTATCTACACATGGAACAACTGTTAAACATTATGTTTTTGACGACGATGATCCTCGCAATTACTATGTTTATCCTGGAGTATCCGGTAACGCTTATGTAGAAATTGTTTACTCAGCTGCACCTACAGATTTATCAGCAGCTAGTGAGACCATTAGTGTTGATGATATTTATGCTAACCCTATTATTGATTTTGTTCTCTATAGAGCATATATGAAAGATGCGGAGTACGCAGGAAACTCTCAAAGGGCAAGCACACATTATCAGTTGTTTACAGCAAGTATAGGCCAAGGCGGTCAAGCACAAATGTTGTTAGACCCAAACAATGATATGGTTTCTAATATAGGGTCTGTTCCAAAAATAATGCAGCAAGGAGGATAAGGTGGCAGCCTATTCTTCTTTAGTTAAAGAAATTTTACCCTACGTACCTTTATGCCCAGACCCTTTAGTGGAACAAAATATACGTTCTGCGACTATTGAGTTTTGCGAAAGGTCAAAAGCTTATATATTAGACATGGATCCATTCAACACTATTGCAGGTGTTTACGAGTATGATTTTGATCTTCCAGTAGCTACAGAAGTTCATCAAGTTTTATACATGACCCACGACGGTAACGATATGGATCCTATAAGCCCTAGGAGCTTAGAATTAAACTACCCAGACTGGAGAAATAGAACAGGTAACCCTCATGTATACTTGCAAAAGTCACCAAGTCTATTTTGGATTGTGCCTGTCCCAAGTGGGGCAAAAGAAGTTATAGCTAGTGTAGCTTTAAAACCAACCCGAACAAGTAATAATATTGATACTACAGTAGCTAATCAGTATAGAGATGCTTTAATTTATGGGACTTTGTACAGATTGCTAAGACTTCCCAACAGAGAGTGGACAGATGTAGCTGCTGCACAAGAGTATCTATACCAGTTTAACTTAGAAATAAAACAAGCAGAATTAAGAGCTCGAGGCGGAGATTTAGGAGTCAAAAGGACTGTTAAATATAAAGGCATAGGGCTACCTAGGAGACGGTATGGCAGATACGGAAAGGAAATCGACTATTGAAGATTTTGTCTGCGTTGATATACGCACTTGCTGGGAAGAAGTAAAGCCCGGTATTGTTGAAATTCTTAAAGATAGGACTTTAAGTTATAGAGCTGAAGACGTTTATGCAGCTTGTGTGAATAACAAAGCTTATCTGTATAAAGCTGATCATAGTTTTGTAATTCTTACTATTGAAGTAGATGAGTTTACCAATGAGCAGACTTTATTTATTTGGTTAGGCTACGCGTATGAGAAAGGCACAAATGTTTGGGCTCAAAAACGAGATTGGTTTGATCAACTTGCTAAAAGTATAGGTTGCAGATATATAGCAGCTCATACTAAAATTAAGGAATTAGAATCCTATTTTCTAAAAGAAGGATGGGAATTGGATACAAGGGTATTTAGGAGAAAAGTTTAATGGGCGGATTTGTAAGAAAAATAACAGGTAAACCTAAAAAAGAAAGATATAAAGCTACTTCTATGGAGAAGTTCCAAACCCAGTTTAGTACTGAGTTGTTAAAAAGATTAGATCCTAATATTAGAAACGTTATAAGCGCTATTCGGGATTATGGTTCGCAAGATTTTGCGTCAGAGCAAGAAGGTATTGCTAATTTTGATGCAATGAAAGCTGCTTCTACAATTCCAGGTCCTATTGGTACCGGTGTTGCGCTCGGTATTGGGGTGGGTAATATTATGAAGAGAACTAGTAATGTTGATCAATCAGCAGATAGATTAATTGGAACTCTGTCTAATATGTCAACTGCTTCTACTAAAGGTAAGGTAAAAGCAACAGAAGCTAATATGCTCGCTGTAAAAGGTCAAGCTGGTGAGTTTGATACCCTTACAAAAGGCATAGGGGCAAACGTTAAATTATCTACTTCAGACTTGTTAGGACAAGCTGCTTATAAAACTAAACGAGATTCAGCAGCTATGAATTTGTTTATGCCCGCTTTTACAGCCGCAGGTGCTGCAGCTGGTAACGCTTTAACAGACTCTTCAGCTACAGAGGACGGAGATAAATAATGGCTTTAGATCCAGGATATGACCCAACAGGACAACTAGAAGGGTTTTTACGTTCAGATTATGATCGTTTTATGAAAGAAGATGCGCCTTTTCAAGAACGTCTTCTTAGACAAGCTATGTCAGACACTTCAATTATTGATAGAGCTCGAACTATTGCGCCTAGAGAGATAGAAAAACAAAATCAAATTATGCGTCGTAATTTAGAAAGATACGGTGGAGGGAATTTAACACCGGCACAAAGACGGGAAATGAATAGAGCTCAACAAAGAGGCGGACAACTTGCAACGGCTAATACGATTAATCTAGCGAGAAGGAACCAAAGAGAAGTTAATCAAGCTTTAAGAGCGCAGCTGTTGTCTGTTTTTAATAGACAAAAATCACAAGCAACCGGTATGTTGGCACAATCTGGTCTTGCTCAAGTTTCTAGAGAGAATGCGTATAGAAATGCAAAAGCTTCTTATAGAGGAAATTTGTTTAGACTTGGCGGAGCTTTAATTAGTGGCGCTATCAAAGGGGCTACAGGGGGTGCAAGCGGTGGCTAATAAATATATTCCACAAGAAGAATACAAACCAAAAGGGCTCTTATATCAATTACCTATAATTGGAGATGCTCTTAAGGATGCCCTTATTCCACAGAGTGTGCAACAGTCTCAACTTGCAAAACTTAATGAACAAAAACTTGTAAACAACGCTATTGATTACGGCTTTAATGATAATTTTTTAATAGACGCTAGGGCAGGCGGATTGCTTGGTAATAACTATCAACCTATAGAAACAGAAGGAAAATCTTTTATTTCTAATTTACTTTCTGTGGAGTCATCTGAAGGTGGTAAACAATTTACTTTAAAAAATAAAGATTTTATAGAAGCCTTGGTAGCAGACTTTCCTCTTCTTACTAAAACTCAAACAGTTCAAGGGACTACAGAAGACTTTATTCCTAGTAGTGTAGTTTACAACCCAAATAAAAACAGCGTTTTTATAGTAGGGAAGAACTATAAAGGAGATATGGCCCCTAAAACTTTAATGCAGTCTGATGCAACAGATGATGAGATAGCAGAATATTCTTTATCAGACGCTAACGAGTTGTTTAAATTAGCTCTTAATTATAAGTATGTTAACTCTAATCAAAAACCTGGCTACATAAGTGCTTCTCTTCAAGATGCGCAACCTTCAAATACATCTCTTGATATAGCTGAGGCTATCTCTGAAGCAAAGAAAAACGGGTTGTTAGAAGATGCAGAAGTAGTTGGGCAGTTTAATGAAAGTATTGCTGCTTTAATCGCAGAACAACAAGACCCAGAAGCAGCTGCAAAATTAGATGACGAGATACCACCTATTGCTTTGACTGAAGTTAGGCCTGAAATTGTCGAGTTATTACCGGACCAAGCAGGGCCACCAGAACCGGGTTCTAAACAAGCTCAAGCTATGGCTATGGTAGAGGGCTCACAACTCAGTGAAGAAGACACGAACGCAATGATACAGGCTTGGAATAACATGAACACTGCTGAAAAGGTATCTTTGTTAAGCACTGGGCTACTTGTTATACCAGGGGTTGGCGCTCTTACTTATGCAGGAGTTAGAGGTATTGCCCTTACTGCAGGAGTTTTATCAAGAGCAAATATAGGAACAAGACTGCTTAATTTTGCTAAGAGCACTGTTACTAGGCCTAAAACACAGACTCAGGCTGTATCTAAAAGCGGCAAAAGATTTGATGTTGATTCTCCGCAAGGCAAACAAATTGTCAAAGCTGGTGAAGCTGATTTGAAAAAAAGATCAACTAGCGAAAAATTAATGGATTTTGGAAGAGGAAAAGGCTCACAGAACCCTAGAACAGTGACTGAAGTTGTAAAAGATTCTTCCGGTAACGTAGTAAGAGAATTTTCGCCGACAAGAGCTACCGGTTTGGGCTTAGCCGGCACTAGTATTGGCGGGAATATCGCTGGTGGCATGATCGAGGGAGAGCTTGATGAGATAGAAACAGCTAACGAGCAACAAGCTGGGACTGAGGCTGTCGCTTTTGATGTTCCAGAGTTTAAGAGCGCGCAAGAGGCCACTACTTATTTTAGTGATGAAAACAATTACAACAACTTTGTCAAGGCCGCAAGCAGCACAGGCGCTCAAAACGTAGCAGAACGTTTAGAGTCTGCTCTTGACAGTTTAGGAGTTACAGATGGGCAATCTTTTACTGCTAATATAGACAAAATAGTAGCTAGCATTAACCCAACTAATGATGTTAACACTAATAGGATAGCTGCAGCTTTGATTGCTGAAAGATCAGGAGCTTCTAGACCGGATCAAGCTAAACTTTTTTATAATACCCTCAATGCTTTTACTAGTTCAGATCGCTTAAGTTTTGATGCTTCTGCTAGACAAAGAGACTTACTAACAGAAACTAAAGATAGCTTTACAAGTTACTATCTCCCAGATACTGGTTTTGATACTAGTGGAGAGATACAAGAGATACAAGAGTTGTTTGCAGGAGGTAGTTTTGATGAACTTACTGAAAATAACTCAATTAAATTAAACAGAGATGCTTTAGCTGGTAAGTATCAGGCTCTTTTTCCTGAGTATATTATGACAGATAATGGCCCTTTAAATATCAAAAGAGCACAGTTACAAACAGCCGGCCAAAGAGTTGGTTTAAACAGAACTGAACTTGTGCAATTAACCAATAACCAAAGAGCAGTAGAAAACTTAGAAAGAATACAAACAAGTCAAGCTGTAAAAAGTTTGATAGACAAGTACAGCAGAACAGGGCTTTTTGAAGCTATAAGAAACTTTTTTGCAGGTAGAGTAGATTTTAAAGATCCTGAAGACGAAATATATCCTTACGTTTCAGCAGAAGTTAGAAAAACAGAAACTGGCTATGACTTAGTAAGGTTAAGATTGAGACAACCGGGTTCTGGTGCTAAATCTAGTATAGTCATTGAAGACCAAGAGTTTACTAATGAGTTTGGTAATTTAGAAAGCCAGTTGCAACTTGGTTTTTATGCTAATTTAGGTAAACAAAATATCAAAGTAATAAATTAATGTATGGCTATACCAAAAGAGTTTATAGGGAGTCAGTCTGAAAGAGACATAAGGGCTAACAACCTTAAAGACTTAGAGCCTTTAATAGGTACTCAATCTAAAAGAATTCTTGGGCCAGAAGATCGTGTAGAAGTTGATGATTTAACTTCTGGCATAGAACGTTTCCGTGCCTCTTTTAAAGCTGGACAAGCTAACCTTGTAAGTTCCCTTGCTAACTTTGATGCTTCTGTAGCGGCTTTGACCGGCAACGAAGAGAGGATGAATGAATCCTTAAAACGAGCAAAAGATGAACAAGAGGTAGGAGCTTATTATCTTTTAGACAGCCAACCTTTCGAAGAATTTATCAAAGCGCCTACTTTTAGTGGCTTCGTAGATAGTGCTATAGAAGCAACCGGTCAATTTGCCCCCACCGCAATCACAAGTGTTATTGCAGCCCTAGCGGGTGCAGGAGTAGGAGCGAGCTTGAGCTACTTAACAGGCTCTAGTAGTTTGTTTGCTGCAGCTGGTAGTACTGGTTTGACCACTATACCTGCTAGTTTAGCTTCAAGAAAGTTTATTCAAACTGAAGTAGAAGATATCTTAAAAAAGAAAGTAACTTTAGATGTTCTTAAAAAACAAGGTAAAAAGACTGCAATAACTATGACACCTGAAGAGGATAAAGTTGTTAATCTTTTATACCCGTATTTAAGATCCCAACTCAGGAATAAGTACGCAACTAGAGGTGCCGTAGCGGGCGCTTTTGCACAAGAACAACCTATTGGTGCAGGTATAGCCTTTGGCGATTACGCTGAACAAGATATGACAGACCCCATAACCGCATTTAGAGCTCAACAACAAGGCGCTACATTTGGCCTGATTGGTGTTGGTAGTGAAGCTTTGATCTATAAAGCTATTGTTGGAAACTTAAAAAGCAAAGCAGCAAAAAATCTAATTAACGAGAGAGCTATATTAGATGCTCCTTCAGCTGGTAAATCTACACTTGATATTGTTTCTAGAGGTTTAGGTGCTGGAGTACTCACAGGCGTTTCTGAAGGGGTAGCAGAAGGCTTGCAAGAAGAACTCTCCGTGCAACAAAAACTTAGAATAGATGACGAATACACGAAGACTCAAGCTAACTTAGATAGGCTCCAAGCTCTGTATATGGGAGCTATAGGTGGCATGGGAATTGGTACCGGCACTGGTACAAGTACTGCTGTGCTAGGAAAAATGAGAGAACTTGTTGAAATAGGGTATGAAAAACGTATGTTTGATTTATACCAAAAAACAAAACAAGGCGAGAATAATCCTATTTTAGAAACACAAACAGATTTAAGTGCACAGTTTAGAGACCTACAAGACCCTAATATTAATAGAGATTTTGTTTGGGTAGATCAACAAAACTATGAAGAGTTTGGTCCTATTGCAAATAGGATAGAAAAAATATCAAACCTAGAAAGGACTATGATACCAGGGGTAGGTACTTTCTTTACTCTTGATGGCGACCTTAACCAAAGGTTTGTAAACACTATGAGCGCTGCGCCTTTGAATAGAAAAAGACTGTTAGAGTTTTTAGATATTTATGGTAAGAACCCTCCTACTGAAGGTAAGGGCATGAGAGTAGTAGTGTCTGTACGTGGCCAAAACAACGAAGTGTTAAAGAGGTATGATGTAGAAGCAGGCGAAGAGGAACAAACTGCTATAACAGCTGCTCAAAATTACATAGGGGGCCCAGATGGTACTAACAATAGAAATATTGTTGTGCAAACTTTAGAGGCTTTTAATGAAGAACGTGCAGGTAAACTTCCTGTCCGAGAAGAAGAGTCCGCAATGGAAGAAGACTTAGATGACTACGAAGCTAATCAAACTCCTTTTGAAACTTTTACAACTGAACAAGAAAGACTGTTTGCACAAGACACACAAACAGAACCCCAAATAGTACCAGATTTAAAAGCTAGAAATATTAGAGAACAACAAGGATCTCTTGAAAACCCTATCGGCAGGGAAACTGATGGTAGGCCTTTTGGGGTCGTAAAAAATCAAAAGTTTGTAGTTAAAAAGGGAGATGAGTTATACAACAAGATATTGAACGGTGCAGAAGACACTACACCTTTAGCCCCAGAGTTTGTTACAGAGTTTGATAGACTAGTTACAGCAGGAAAAATTAGTGAAGGTGTAGCTAATAGATATTTAAAACTTAATCAAGCTTTAGCCCGTAGTGATTTGTTAGGAAACCAAGCTTACGGTTTTGGAGAACAATCAGAGGGCATAGTTATTTATAAATATAATATGCCTGGAGTCTCAGCAGCTGTTGGCACACAAAATGTTACTCCTGATTTAGCACAAAAAGTTGCAGCTATTGTAGGAAGAGGTAGAACTAACAAACCCCCTAAAGATAGGGATCCACGTAGTCAAAGAAGGTTTACAAGGTTTGAATTAGAGAAAGATGGAGAGAAAACCCCTGTAGACCCTAATAGGTTTACCAATATAGGTAGGAATATATCTAAAGCTTTTGGTAATAATATCGAAGGAGATTTTCAATCTGCTATAGGAGGCTTTGGTTTCTTGTTAGCAGAAATGTCCGCAAACGGTTACACCCTTTTATTTGAAGGCAAACCTTTTACTGATGAACAAGCTGGTATTGCTCAAATTTATAATAAAGATGGTAGGTCTTTAACTCTTGAGCAAATGCAAAGGCAGATAGGCAGAGAAACAAGCCTACAAAGAAATCGTAATGTGCCTTTGACCGAGACTTCTACTTTAGAAGGAATAGAAAGAGATGACCTAGAAGCTGCACAAAATTTAGTAGAAGAAGCAGAAAAACAAGTAAAACTAGCAAAAGAAGAACTTGAACAAGTTAAAGAAGATGTTGAGGTTGAAAAAGCTGCACTTAAGCAAGGCTTAACAGAAGAAGAAATAAGTAGTGGCATGTTTGTAAGCCAAACTGGTAAGAAAGTAAAACCTTTTAGACCAAAAGGTCAGCAAGAAGCAGTCAACCTTAGTTCTAGAGAAGCAGCTATAGATAGAAAAGTTGAAAGAGCGGAAAGAAAATTAACAGCAGCTACAAAAGGAGAGGATGTTGCAAATAATGTTTTCTTCCAAGCAGAGAAACAAGGAGAGCAAGAAATCCAAGAAGATCCAACTGATCAATACGCTTTCGATAGCAATCCTTTGTTTAGAGAATGGGCTAAAAAACCTGCGCGGTCTGCAGAACAACGAGAACTAGATGCAACGCAAGCAAAGGCGGGAAAAGAATATGTGCAATATAGTTCTACTATAGAGAAGCATCTTGGTGTAGAAGTTTTAGATGCTTTAAAAAACATTGCTAAAAATACATTAGGGCTAAATAGAGAGATGTTATTCTTCAGTGCAGAAGATACTATTGTTCTAGAAGATAAAAATTTAGAAAAAAGAGCAAGAGCTGCACAGGCTAAATTTGGGCCTGAGTCTAATCAACGTGGTATAAATATACGAGGCCGTGGCAACACTGACGTTATTATTATACAGACTAGAGACGGTTTTAACGCAGAAGACCAAGGAGCTCGACTTTTTGCTGTAGCCCACGAAATAGGACATTCTTTTATTTATCAAGAATTAGATAGAAGTTTAGGTGTAAAAACCCTTAGAAATGCTTTACAAAAAGCTTTTGATGAAGAACTAAAGACTAATACAACTGATCAATATTCTTTGCCGGACGGTAAAGGTTTCCAAGAATGGGTATCAGACCAAGTAGCCGTATTTTTAATTGATGAGACTAAGAAAGCTAAAAACCAAACAGAGTCATTCTTTAAAAATATTGCAAATAAAGTAAAAGCTTTCTTCTCTAAGTATGAAGCTGTAGCAAAAAGAAGGTTCACACAAAACCCTGCTTTTAATGATTATATCCAAGAAGTTATGTCTTCTACTAAAAACAATAAATTTAAGTATGAACAAAAAGCTAGAGTAGAAGAAAAAATAGAAGAAGTTAAACAGGTATTAGACAAAGGGGCCGCACAAACTCTTAAACGTATAACCAACAAAATTGTAGAAGATGGAGAAATACCTAATTCTAGAGTAGATGCAGCAACACGTACTCTTAGAACTATCTTTCAAGATGCCGATGGGCTACTTAGGAGTTTTGGAGAACCAGGCAAAGCCTTAGCAAGGCTCTTTAAGCAAAGAGTGGGTACTAAAGAAAAGACTGCTTACCTAACTAAAGTATTTAGTCTTGCTCGTGCAAAGATGAATGAGATACAAACTATTTTGAACGTAGAGTCCCCAGGTGATATGAATGAAGCAGTTGAACAAGTATTACAAGAGTTAGAAAATCCAGATACTCCTTTTGAACAGTTATCACCGCAAGCTCAACAGATGCGCACCTTTTTAATTAAACACTACAACGATTTAAATTTAGGTGAGTTAGGAGTGGGTTTCTTAGAAAACTATTTCCCTAGGTTGTATAAGATAGAAGAACTATTGAATGACCCTGGTTTAAGAGAAACTTTAATTGAAACCTTAGTTCAATATAATCCTGGCTTGTCAAAAAGTGACGCAACAGATGCTGTTGTAGATATGTTACGTGACCCAAGTGAAGATGCTAACTTTAATAGGGCTGCAGAAGATGAGTATGCAGTGGGTATGTTAGCGCAGAGAGCAGAGTTATTTAGAAATATACCTACAGATGCTTTAAGAAATGCTGAGCTTTTAGAAGACGCTTCTTACGCTTTACAGAGATACATACAGAACTCTACTAAAAGAAGAGGTTTTGCTGATTTTGGCGGTACACAAGCCATAGAAGAACAGCTAAGCCTTATAAAAGACCCTAAAGAAAGAGAACTAGCTAAAGATGCAGTTAAAGCAATACTAGGTAGGGTTGACCCTATAGAGAGTAAAACTTTTAGAAACATTAACAATGCAGGTTTATTTTTTAATGTCACTACATTATTACCTTTATCTGTCTTTGCTTCTTTCCCAGATCTAGCAGGCCCTATCTTGCGTTACAGAGGCATACCTAACTTTTTAGAGACTATGCGTACTGTTACTGCAGCTATGTCGGAAGCAGAAGTAGATCAATTTGCAAAAGATATAGGAGCTGTTGGTATTAATGCTATGAATGAGCAATATGTGGGTGCGGGAGAACTACAGTACACAAGTAAAAAGACTAAAAAATGGACTAATAATTTCTTTAGGTTTATACAATTAGAACAGTTTACTAATTTTACTAGACGATTTGCTGCAGGCATGGCCCGTGTATTTTTAATAGATAATGCGAATAAAGCTTTAGCAGGAGATGAGACTGCACAACGTTACCTAGGAGAGCTTGATGTAACAGCTGACGAAGTTATAGCATGGGGTGGGGGAGATATCACTGCTCCGTCCCATCAAAGAGTTAGACTAGCGGCTGCTAGATTTGTAGATGAGGCTATTGTTAGACCTAATGCAGCCGAGAGGCCTGTTTGGGCTTCTGATCCTAGGTTTGCCTTAGTTTGGCAACTTAAGTCTTTCTTTTATTCTTACGGCAAAAACATCGTAATGGGCACAGGTAGAGAGATGCAATCTAGAATGGCAGAAGTTGGTATGAAAGGGGCTGCAATACCTTTATTTATGGGTGCAGTTACTCTGCTTCCTTTAACTATGTTAGGCCTTGATTTAAGAGAAAGATTTAAAATTGGTTTAGCTTGGGCGTTGCCGGGTGTTAGCCCTGAAGATAAGAATTATAGAAGGTCTTTAGATATGGACATGGGGGAATATAGCGTTGAGATTATAGATAGATCTGGAATATTAGGCCCATATACAATGGCGTTGCCTTTATTCATAGAGAGAAAACGTTATGGAGACCCTCTATGGGTAGGGCCATTAGGGCCTACTATAGGTACAGGTTATGATTTGATATCGGGTGATATTAAACCAAAGAATTTAATTCCATTTTATTCACCATTATAGGTATAATTAATTATGGCATACTCAGATACAATAAAGTTAGTAGTTGGAGATACACTACCAGAGCTTACTTTTAATTTAAAAGATAGTAACTCAGCAGCAAGTGGTCAGACTTTAGACATAGAAGATAGCACTACGTGGGCTCCTATTGATCTAACCAACGGCACTGTGAAGTTAAGAATAAGAGAAGTAGGTAAATCTACAGTTCTTTCTACTATTACTGCTACTATTTCTGCCCCTAGTTCAGGGACTTGTACACTAATATTCCCGTCTGGAACTTGGACGGCAGCAGGTACATTTGAAGGAGAACTTGAGTTTACTAAATCTGATGGCAACATTCAGACAGTACAAGACTTAATAAAGTTTAAAGTACGTGACGACTTTGATTAATGGCATTCAAGTTTACCGTAGACTACAAACAGCTACGGCTGATAATTCAGACAGACTCTACTGAGTCTGTAAGCTTATTTGAACATCTAAAAAGCACGGTAGATTTTATAGATCTACAACAAATTGTTGCCTTTCAACAACTTACAGCTGCAAATGTAAACATAGACGCTGATACCCTAAACAGATATTTTACTGAACAATACAATTCTCCTAACGCAGAGAGCTTTGGGTTTAGTGATGCTCAGGCATTAGCCCCCAGTTTAGTTAAAGCAGACTCATCTGTTATTAGTGAAATTTTAGCTAAAGACTTAGACAAAGCACTTGCAGATGCCCCTACACTTACCGAAGAGCTAAGCAGAGTCGTACAATACGTACGAGACTTTACTGATGCACCTGCTCTTTCTGAAGCAATAACTTCTTTAGATACGGCTTTAGGTAAAGAAGATACAACTTCTGTTACAGAAGAACTAGCAAAACTGTTTGAGACTTCTTTTTCTGATGCCCCTACAGTAACAGAAGAACTAGTACAAGATGTAGGCCTAGCTAAAGCAGACACTCCTACACTGACAGACTCTGAAGTTCTTGATACATCTTTAGCAAAAGACGACTCTACTAGCGTAACAGAAGATTTAGCTAGTTTATTTTCTGCTGCAAAAGCTGATACTACAAGCCTCTCTGAGTCTGATGCAAAAGAAGTAGGTAAAGCTGCAGACAATGACACTGTTAGCGTAGCAGAATCTTTTGATAGAAATGTTACTTTCTTACGTACCTTTGCAGATGCAGCAGCTTTAGATGACGCAGCTAGTGCTACAGATGAGTTAGCAACACAATCTGATCTAGTAAAAAACAACGTATTTGGTTTTACCGACTCTGAAGCAAAAGATTTTAGTAAGCCTGGAATTACTGACAGCCCAAGTTTAAGTGAAGATTTAAGTTATCTAGCTGGTTTAGCACCCTCTGATACTTTAGGTGCTTCGGACGCGGCCCCTGTTTTTTCTACTTCACTAACACGTGCAGATACTACATCTTTGTCTGAAGATTTAAGTATTGCTAGCACTAATGCATTAGCGGATGCCTTTAGTATAACTGAATCAAGTAGTTTTAGTTTAGCTTCTAGCGCTGCAGATACATTAGCTATAACAGAAGTTTTGACACACGAATTTGGCCTTAGTTCGTCAGATGCTGTGTCTGTAGCAGAAAGTTTAGTGCAGAGTTTTGGCAAAACTGCAACAGATAGTGCTACAATAACTGAGTCGATTAGTATTTTGTTTATACCCGGTGGTGGCTCTATACTTAATACTGCGGCTTTAAATACATTTGTATTAAATTAATGGAGACTATAGATGATAAATGATGATCTAAAACTTAAAGGTAAACTTGCTATTGCTCTTAACGGAGAAGTAGTACAGGAGATAGACAACCTTGTAGTTACTGATGGTAAAGAGTACGTTGCTTCTAGAATGAAAGACGCTACTGCAACAGCTATGTCGCACATGGCTATTGGTAGTGGTTCTACAGCAGCTGCCGCTTCAAACTCCGCACTAGGCAATCAACTTGGTAGAGTATCTCTAACAAGTACTACTGTTTCTGGTGCTGTTGTGACTTACGTTGCGACTTTTGGAGCTGGTACAGGTACTGGTGCCGTAACAGAAGCTGGCTTATTTAATGCTTCTTCTAGTGGTACTATGCTTTGCAGAACAGTTTTTTCAGTAGTAAACAAGGGTGCAGCCGACTCAATGACAATTACCTGGACAGTAACAGTCAGCTAATTTAACAGGAGGCTTTTACTGTGGGAATTGTTTTTAAGAACAATGCCAAGACTACACTTGCATCGAACTTGTCAAACTCTGCAACGAGTGCGACAGTTACAGATGGAAGCGTTTTTCCGTCCTTATCTGCCGGTGAATTTTTTCTACTTACCTTTGATGACGGAACGAATAATGAAATATGTAAGTGTACAGCTAGATCTGGCAATACCTTAACTATTGTACGTGCTCAAGAGGGCACTACAGCAAGGGCTTTCTCTTCTGGAGATGCGGCCGAAGGTAGGGTAACGGCTGGAGTTCTTGAAACAATCCAAGAAAACATTGCAGCTAAGTCTGCAAACCAAACGGTTTACAATGCCACTACCGCATCAAGTGCTACAGATTATGATATAGGCATAGATCCTAGCGTAGAAGCAAACGCTATGGTCTTTTTAAATGGTGTTATGCAGCACCATGATACTTTTTCTTTTAGTGGTAGCACTTTAACATTTGATGCAGCTCCGCCAAACGGCATGGCATTAGAAGTTATAGTTGATAACTTAATTAACCTACAGTCTTCTAATCTTACCGTAGATACCTTTACAGCTACTTCAGGGCAAACAGACTTTGTTCTATCTGATACCCCAGCCGCAGAAACTAATCTTATTGTGTTCGTGGATGGTGTATTTCAGGATCAGGACTCTTACACGATTTCTAATAACACTTTAACTATTACAGACGGAGTTGTTTTAAATAGGGGCGTTACTGTATATGTAATAAACCCAGTAAACATAGGAACTCCAAGCGATGGTACTGTAACTAGTTCCAAGCTATCTGGTAATATTACTATGCCTGCTGATCTTACAGTAACAGGAGATGTTGCTTTTGATTCACCAACCTTCGTAGTTGACAACGCTAACTCAAGAGTAGGTATTGGTACAGCCTCACCTTCTACTCTTTTAGATATAGTCGGCGATGTAAAAATGTCCGCCAACTTAACAGTCGACACAGATACCCTACATGTTGATGCTACAAATAATAGAGTTGGAATTGGGACTACGAGTCCAGCATATACCCTAGATGTTAATTCAGGGACTACAAATGATACAGTTAGGTTTAAATCTTCAGACGATACAGTAAGTATAGTATTAGAAGATGACGACACACTTAATGAAATTGAATCTAGTGCTACAGGTATACGTTTTGATTTAAGCGGTTCTGAAAGACTCCGCATCAATGCTAGTGGCAGCGTCACCGTAAATAATAGTGGCACTATCCCTACAGGTGTTTTATTAGGAAGACAATTGGTAGTAGGAAGTTCAACAGGCTCAGAGGTTATTGCCTTTAGAGAAGACACGTCTGTTGCTGTTGGTGACAAGGTTGGTGCATTTTTAATAGGTAACTCTGATACAGATGGGGCTGAAGACCACTTTGTTGGAATGTGGGGCAAGGTATCTTCTACCAATGGTTCGCAAGACCTTCACTTTGCCGCAGGTCGTTCAGGTTACGAAGGCGATGTGCCACAGATGACTCTTGATTCTTCAGGCAACGTTGGAATTGGTACCGATAGTCCTGCAAGAAAATTAGAAATCCATAATTCTGCAACAAACGCAGAAGGTTTTAGGGTCTTACAAACAACGGCGGGAAGAACATCAGGCGGAGCATTGGGTTTATTTTATGATGATCAGGCTGGGACAACACAAACCACTTTGCAGGTCATTCAAAACGGCACTGGTGACATTTTCCAATTATTTGATGGAGCGTCTCAGGTATTAACCGTCAAAGATGGCGGCAACGTTGGAATTGGAACGAATAATCCTACAGCACCTTTACACGTTGATGCAGCAGGTATGGGAGATGTTTATTCAGGGTTAATTGAAAATACAACCACTGATACAGACCATTATAATGTTGTTAGATTTATGCAAGGAGCATCAGGGTCGGCAACAGGATTTGTAGGTACTGGTGGTTCTGCGACAAGTAATACTGCTTTTAGAAATACGTTTGTAGTTGGTACTCAAACTAGTAATGATTTTGTTGTAGCTACTAACGATACAGAAAGAATGCGTATTGATTCTTCAGGCAATGTTGGAATTGGAACTGATAGTCCTGCTCAAAGCCTTGATACGACTGGTAAGATAAGAATAAGAGATGGTGGTAATACAACAATTCCATCAATACAAATGGGAGCATCAGGTGTAGATGGTTTATCTTTACCATCTACAAATACAGTTGCTTTCATCACTAATTCAGCAGAAAGAATGCGTATTGATGCTGGTGGTGCTATGCACATAGGCACGACAGCACAACCTGGTGGTGGCTGGGATACACATTTAAACGTAGCACATGATACTAATGCTGCTTATTTTAGAAGTACAGGTTCAGGTGGTTCTGCTGGTGTGGGAATACAAGTAGGTACTTATACAGCTACAACCTATGCTCTTGTATTTTATAATGGTCAACAAGGTAGTGCTGGTGGTGTTTCATTAGCTAATGCAAATGCAAGTACATCAGTTACCTATAACACTTCTTCAGATTATAGAATGAAAGAAAATATCAAACCTTTAGAAAATGGTCTTGATAGATTAAAACAATTAAAACCTGTTAAATTTGATTGGAAAACAAATGATGAAACCTCAGAAGGTTTTATAGCACACGAAGTCCAAGAAATATTCCCTGATGCTATAGCAGGTGAAAAAGATGGCGAAGAAATGCAAGGTATGGACTATGGAAGAATTACACCATTAATTGTAAAAGCCATCCAAGAACAACAAGAACTAATAGAAACACTCAAGCAGGAAATCCGGGAGATAAGAGAAGGTGGCTAATACTAAGATCACAGCAGCAAACATAGACAGTACCAGCACTGGGATTACTCTTGCGGATCTTACTGTAAATGGCGATATTAACCTCGGCGATAACGACAAAGCTATCTTTGGTGCTGGTTCAGATGCTTCCATCTTTAGTGATGGGTCAAATGGGTATATGAGAGGGTTTCTTGCCTTACAAAATAATGTAGGAGACCAAGATTTTATTTCATTCGCAGATGGTGGGGCTACATCTCTTTATTACGACAATGGAGCAAAACTAGCCACAACCTCAACAGGCATAGACGTAACAGGTACAACTACAACAAACAATTTAACTATAGATGATGGTGTTATAGAGTTTGATAAGCCAAGTGTTTATGGTTTTAGATTTTTACATAATGATGCAGGTAATGATTTATCTATACAACAAGGCGATGCTAATAATGCAAACTATGTAACTAGGCTTAACATAAATTCTTCAGGTAACTTACAATTAGGAACAACAAGCTCCTCGCAAACTATATTGCAATTTCTTTCAGCTACTAATGGTGCTAATACAATTCATTTTGGAGATGGTTCAAGTGCAGATGCTTATAGAGGATATATAAACTATAACCACACAGGCGATAGAATGGAATTTGCTACATCAGGCACAGAAAGAATGCGTATTGATTCTTCAGGTGCAGTTGGCATAGGACAAGTTCCTGAAACAGCAAGATTTTCAGGACATGATATTTTACAAGTCGGTGGAAGAGCAACACTTTTAGGAAACGATACTGTTTCAGCTACAGGTCAAACAGTACTATTAGATAATCTTTATTACGATGCAAGTGGAACTTTTCAACACAGAGGAGATTCTCGTGGTGTTGCAATGCAGTTTGTTGAAGGTCAAGTAATTTTTTCAAATTCAAACCAAACTACAGGTACTCCAACAGTATCAGAAAGAATGCGTATTAATAGTGTTGGCAACTTGTTGGTTGGCACTACTGACTCTACACCTTATAATAATAGTTCAGGTTCTTCTGCTGATAATGGTTTTGCTTACCAAGCAAGTACAAGCATACTTTCTGTAGCAAGATACACAACAACTACTGCTTCCTCACCATTTTTAGTCAATCGTACAGGTAGTGATGGTGTAGTTGCAGAGTTTAGAAAAGATGGCTCAACAGTTGGAACTATTGGTGCTAAAGATGGAGATATGGCTCTTGGAACAGGAGATACTGGTTTAAGATTTATAGATGGTTCTGATGCAATTACCCCTCATAACACTTCTACAAATGCAGGTAGAGATAATGCTATAGATTTAGGTTCATCAGGTGCAAGATTCAAAGACCTTTACCTTTCAAGCAAAGTTAATCTTGGTGATACAAACAGAAACTTAATGTATAGGTCAGCTAATAATGACCTGCTTTTAGAAGCTGCTAGTGGTTTATTTTATAGACAGGATATAGGCAATACCAATCATTCTTGGTTTACTGGAAACACAGAAAGAATGCGTATTCAGTCAAATGGTAGAACTGCATTATTTCAAACAACTGGTGGTGGTGCATTAACAATTAGAGGAGAGGGTGGTACTAGCTTCATAGCAATATCATTTACCCATAACAGTGATAATGGAGTTGGTTATATACAAACAGCATCTAGTTCTGTTACTTATTCAACATCTTCAGACTATAGATTAAAAGAAAATGTAGTTCCTATGGAAAATGGACTAGAAAGAATACAAAAATTAAAACCAGTTAAATTTAATTGGAAATTAGATGGAGAAGAATCAGAAGGTTTCTTAGCACATGAAGTACAAGAAGCAGGATGGAATGATGGGATTACTGGTAGTAAAGATGATAATTTAATTGAAGAAGGTCAACAAACTTATCAAGGTATGGACTATGGAAGAATTACACCTTTACTTGTCAAAGCCATCCAAGAACAACAAACAATAATAGACGATTTAAAATCAAGAATAGAGGTATTGGAAGGATAAATGGCAAAGACTAAAGTACATGGTGAATATTTAGACCCCTCAGTTATTTCAGCACAGACTGAGGTTACGGCTGTTGGATCTGACCATATGCTTATCTTTGACGCTACGGACAATGCCCTGAAGAAAGCTCTACTGTCCGATCTAATAGAGACCGTAGGATCTACCCCAACTTTTACAAGTGCAGTTATATCTGGCGATCTAACAGTTGATACTTCAACCCTTAAAGTAGACTCATCAAATAATAGAGTTGGAATTGGTGTTACAAGTCCAACAGGTAAGCTAGGAATTTATGGTGGTAATATTGATGACATTCCTTTAGTTATTACTCATGCTTGGGGTTCATCTAGTACAGCACTTATTTCAGCATCTAATGCATCATCTGAGGTTTTTAAAGTTGAACGTTCAGGCAACGTTGGAATTGGAGGTTCACCTGATACACAATTAAATATTAAAAATGGAGACGATGCAGTTGTTCGTATTGAATCTATAGGTTCAGAATCAGGTGATGATGCAAGGCTAGAATTAAAAACAACCAATGGCACATTTACCATACAAAATGACAGAAGTCTTGGTACAAGTGGTGCTTTAACTTTTGCAGGAAATACATCTGATAATTTAGTTATTGACCATAATTTAGGACTAATTGGAATTGGAACAGCTTCCCCTGAAACTTATTTACATATAAAAACAACATCACCTACTATATCAATGACTGATACCAATAGTTTTTCAGATACTAATGATAGGTTTCAAATCAGAGCCAATGCTGACGTAGGCCAGTTCCAATGGTACGATGATTCAGCATCATCAACTACTACTCTTATGACTTTAACTCCTTCAGGCTATGTTGAAATTGCTAGTGCTTCACAAGTTAGATTAACACTTGGTAATTCAGGAACAGCAGGAACAAATACTGCTAACTGGGTAAGGGGAACTGGTAATGAATTAGGTTTCAATTCTGCTGGTGGCGGTTTTCATTGGGAAATAGGCGGTACAGAACGCATGAGGATTTTAGCTTCAGGCGGTCTTACCTTCAACGGAGACACAGCAGCAGCTAACGCACTTGACGATTATGAAGAAGGTACTTGGACTCCTGGCTTTGGTGGAGCTACTTTAAGCACTGCTACAGGTCATTACACAAAAATTGGTAATCAAGTTACTGTTCATTATCATATAGTTTCTTCTGGTGGAATGCCTACAAGTTCAGCACAAGTTCAAATAAGCGGCTTACCTTTTACTATAGATAGTAATGGGGCAGGAGCAATATATGCCAGATACTATACTCCAAATGATTCTACATTAACAACTATTTTAGTTGATGGTGATAGTTTTATTAGATTAATCAATATAAATGAACAAAATTTTGATTATACAGTTTATGGTGAATTAGAAGCATCACATAATAACTCTGTTGATATAAGAGGAACAGCTACATACAAAGTTTAACAACTAATATACCTAGTGGATTCTAGGTACGGACATAGGAGAAAAAATGGCGTTAAGAAAACGAATATTCGAAGATAAGATAGAAGTTGTAGGCGACTACAAAACTATACAAGTAAGAACAGCTACTGTTGTAGAAGAAGGCACAGATGCAAAAGGCTACACTGAGCTTTCAAGGTCTTTTCACAGACACGCATTAGATTGTGTAAACTCTGTACAAGACGAAGATGGTAACTGGACACATACAGATACAGACGTATCAGGTGAAAGCGATGAGGTTCAGGGCATTGCAAACTCAGTTTGGACTGATACAATTAAAGCAGCAAAAAGAACCGCTAACGAGGAATCTAGCATCTAATGAGCACGGTAAAAGAATCTATGGCAAAAATAGCAGCGCACGAACGTGAGTGTGCTATTCGCTATGAGAATATAGAAAAGCGTCTAGATAAAGGCGACGCTAAGTTCGATGCTATGGACACCAAATTTACTAGGTACATTATAGGTTTATACCTACTTATCATAGCCGCTAGTGGCCTTGATAGAATCTTTTCTTAAATATATACTAAATAATTATTGTTGACTAAATAAGGAGTATTTACATGGAAGACAACAAAATAAAAGAAATAAACTTCAACGGCAACGTTTACGCTATTGAAGATCTAACACCTAGAGCAATCGAAGGTTTTAATGCTTTGTTTAAGGCACAACAGAAACTTAACGATCTTGCTGTAGAAGTAAAAATCGTGCAGGGAGGGCAAAGTCATTTAAGTGCGGAATTGGAAAAAGTCATTACAGAAGATAAAATCAAGCCTCAGCCACCAGTCGAAGAAGAAAAAGCCGAAAAGTAAAATGGATATCGAAAAGTGCAAAGCTGATATCAAAAGGCACGAAGGCGAAGTTCTTGAGATATATGAAGATAGTTTAGGCTATAAAACACTAGGCGTTGGCCATCTGTGCCAACCAGGCGACCCAGAGTACGATTGGGAAGTAGGTACACCGGTGAGTCAGGAAGTAGTTGATATGTACTACGAAGATGACTTTGATAAACACTACAAAGAAGCTATTCACGTCTTTGGTAGTGAAGAAGATTTTGATAAATTACCCGAAGATATACAACACGTATTGGTTAATATGTGTTTTAATCTAGGAGGTAGCAGGCTTTCTAAGTTTAGAAATATGTTAGATGCCTGTAGAAAACATGAATGGGAACGAATGGCTGCTGAAATGGAAGACAGTAGGTGGTTTAAACAAGTAGGAAGAAGGAGTCTAGAACTACAAGCATTAGTTCGTAATACTGTATAATGAATAAATGGCATATTTTAAACTTATTACCTTCGGAGGCAAAGCACCTAGAGTATCTCCTAGGCTTCTAGCAGACACCCTTGCGCAAACTGCAACCGATGTAAACTTAGAAAGTGGACGTCTTGTACCTGTAAAAGAGAATTCCACAGTAGACCCTTCTAACGGAGTTTCTACTCTTGCCAACACTACCAAACAAAGCATATTTAAATACACTGATAGCCCAGAACGTTGGCTACAGTTTGATGAAGATGTAGACGTCGTACGTGGACCGTTGCCCGGGGACACCAACGACACGATCTATTGGTCAGGTCAATCTTTTCCTAGAATGGGTAGAAGTGATATTGTTTTAGGTGGTGCTCCTTATCCAAACGCTTTTTACAGATTAGGTATACCTGCACCAACTGCAGCTCCTACTGTAGCAATAACAGCACCAACACAGATAAATGCAACCATAACAACTACTAATGGTTCGGGAACTATAACGGTAACAACAGCAAGCAATCACAACGCTTCTGTAGATCAATTTGTAACTTTAGTAGGATTTAGTGCAACTAATGGTTTAACAGCAGATGAAATAAATGGAGATTTTAAAATAAAAAGTGTGCCTTCTGCTACTACTTTAAGCGTAGATACTAATGGGTCTGCTACTAGTGCAGGTACATCAAGCTCTATAACAAACGGTGCTAGTTTTGGTGGACCTTCGGACGCTAACCTGGATTTTGAAACTTCTTACGTGTACACCTTTGTTTCAGCATACGGCGAAGAAGGGCCACCTTCTCCAGCATCTACTGTTATAACAACAGATGACAATCAAGTTGTAGACGTTAGTGGTTTAGAAACTAGTAGTTCAAAATCAAATACTAACTTATTTAAAAAACGTATCTACAGATCAAATACGGGGTCAAATAGTTCTGCTTTTCAATTTGTAGCAGAAGTAACACTAGCAACAACAAGCTATTCTGATAGTTCAGACAACAGTGATTTAGGTGAAGTTATACCCTCTACTACATGGATTGCACCTCCGGATGATGACACTAGCCTATACCCAGACGGCCCAATGAAAGGGTTATGTGCTCTACCTGGTGGTATTTTTGCTGGTTTTACTGGCAAACGTATATGTTTTAGTGAGCCTTTTTTACCTCATGCCTGGCCTGTTAATTACAGAATAACGTTAGAAGAAGAGATAGTTGGAATAAAAGTGATATCAAATGGCGTGTTAGTTACAACCAAAGGCGTACCGTACTTAGTTACAGGGTCTGGGCCCGATACTATGACTGCAATACGTATCGAAAGTTCACAAGCTAACTTAAACAAAAGATCAATGGTAGACATGGGCCCATACGTTATCTATGCAAGTCCGGACGGATTGATCGCAGCAGAAGGTACAAGTGTACGAAATCTTACTGAAGGTATTATTACTTCTAGTCAATGGCAAGCTAGTTATTACCCTGCAACGATTACCGGGTTCTTGTGGGAAGAAAGGTATGTTGGTTTCTACAACACAGGTAGTGGTTACGGCGGGTTTATCTTTGACCCAAGAGTGAACGACGGCACAAGTTTCGTAGATTTAGATGCTAGTGCGTTGATACGTGGTGGACATACAGATCCGGACGACAGCCAGTTATATTTAATTATAAGTAACACGATTAAAAAGTTCCAAGGCGGTGGTAGTAATTTGACATTTAATTGGAAGTCAAAAGAATATGTTATGCCAAAACCTACAAGTATGGGATTCGTAAAGATAGATGCAGAAAGTTATCCAGTAAGAGTCAAAGTCTATGGTGATGGCTCTGTTATATATAATGCTCAGATATCAACAAGCGGTAGTACCTACAGCGTTACTGGCACTACACCTAGTTTTAGTGCTACTTCTATACCAGAACCAATACTAAGACTACCTGCAAGTGTACATAAGACTTTTGCAGTTGAAGTAGAAGGCGCTACTATTGTCAACGAAATCTGTGTAGGAGAATCCATAGATGAATTAAGGAGCATCTGATGGCTGCAACCAAAGTTCCGGCTCTAAAAAATGTACCAGTTAAAATAGATAGAGAGTTAAGAGATACTCTCGAGTCTATGAGAGAAGCTCAAGAAATAAGATTAGGTAGACGTGGTGACCCCTTAGACAGAGCTATAACCTTAAGAGAGTTAATAGATTCTGGTTTAGCTAAGAAACTTACCAACAGGCCTTTTAACCCTAACGGCTTAATTGATTTTATACCAAATGATGATACCGTTGGCGATTTAGATATACCGCCTGCGCCTACATCTTTAGAAGCTTCTGGTGCTTTTACAGAAATTATAGTTAGTTGGAATGGTATGAGCGCATCCGCTCCTTATAGAAACCATGCCTATACAGAGGTATGGCGTTCTAGAGATGACGAACTAGGAACTGCTGTTCTTATAACAACAACTAGTTCTTTTATTATTACAGACCCTGTAGGTTACAACCAAACTTACTACTACTGGGTTAGGTATGTAAGTACTTCTGATGTTAAAGGTCCTTTTAATCAGACCAACGGCACAAAGGCTGAAACAGTAGAAAACATAGCTGAGGTAATGCAACAGCTTTCAGAAGAGCTGCAAGATTTGCCTGGCTACGCAGCTTTGAATACTTTGATAACTAATGCAGACGTAGCAGTAGCTGCAAAAGCTGCAAACGTTATTAGAGCTACTTCAGCCCCGACTACAAGAACAGACGGTTCTTCTTTACAAGCAGTCGATATTTGGGTAGATACTAATGACAACAACCAGGTTTATATAAGAAACTCTAGTAACAACGGTTGGGAAAAAGCTAGAGATTCATCATTAATCTCACTTTATAATACTTTGAGTTCTACTGTATCAACTAACTCAACAAACATAGCAACCGCTCAGTCTGACATTGTTACCTTAACAACAGCTAATTCTTCTAGGGTTAGCGAGATAACAGAACTAGAAGCTACTTTAACTGGCTTTAGCAGTTCATCAACGGTTACTGCTGCTATAACAGCAGAACAAACAGCTAGGGCAAATGCTGACTCTTCTTTGGCTACTGACATTACAAATTTGACAGCGACTGTAAACTCAAACACTTCTGCTATCTCAACAGAACAAACAACTAGAGCAAACGCAGATAGCGCATTAGCGACAGACATTACTAATTTAACCTCAACAGTTAACTCTAATACCTCTGCAATATCTTCTGAAGCAACAACCAGAGCTAACGCAGATTCTGCTTTAGCAACTGATATAACAAATTTGACATCTACGGTTGGGGGAAATAGTTCCAGTATAACTACTTTGAACACCACTACCGCTAATATAAACGGCGATTTAAATGCTATGTACGTGCTCCAGGTATCGACCGAAAGCAACGGCAGTGTATCTGCAGCTGGTATGGTTATTGGTTCCAATGCTAATAATGGATCTGGAGCACAATCTTACGTGCAATTCCAGGCAGATAAGTTTGCAATATGGAACGGGTCTTCTGCTACAGCTCCATTTATTGTAAGCGGTGGCACGGTTTTTATAGACAGTGCACGTATCCAAGACGGAGCTATAACAAACGCTAAAATTTTAAACGGTACTATTCAAGAAGCTAAGATAGGCGATGCTCAAATCACAACAGCTAAAATAGCGGATGCTAATATAACCAACGCTAAAATAGTTGATGCTACTATACAAGGTGCAAAAATTGCTAATGCTGCAATTACAAATGCAAAAATAAATGATTTAAATGCTGACAAGATAAATGCGGGCATAATATCTGCTGACAGAATTGGTGCTAATACTATTACAGCAACAAAAATAAACACAACTGATTTATTCCTACCCTCAAACGGTGGAGAAAAAACAGGTTCCACGTTAGGCTACTGGCACGAGAACGATCTTAACTATAGACACGTAGCTGAGATAGGTTCAGGTGCTGGGTTTTATACAGGGTATATACGAGTTTATAAAGGAATTTATGCTGGTCAAATAAAAAACATTAGTTTTCTAGTATCGGATGGGACATTTGGTGCAAGTAGTGCTAATGATGTTAATACCAGTGTAACCTTTAGTGATATAACTAAAATAACTGAAAGTGCCTCTCACGCTATTTTAGTTACCCCAAATCTACAGTATTTATCGGGAGGTTGGATTTCTAATAGTAGATTAACTACAGGTAAAGATAGTTCAAATATACCTATATCTTTTAGATACACCGGCACCGGAACTCTTAACTTTTTTATATATGCAGAGGCAGACAGTAATTATCAGTTGATGGGAGGAGCAGACGCTAGGTTTGTTAAATTTAGCTCTTAAATATTTTTATGGCTTGGAATAGTACAGTATCAGATATACACACTTTTACTACAGTGTTTACCGTTAAAAACATTTACCACAGACAAAAAGAGATGGACGGTGAGCAAGTTGTTTACAACATACACTTCAAAGTAGTAGGAACAGACACAGATGGCAGTGGTAATACTTACACACTTGAGGATGAAATGTTAGCTTTTGATATGTCCTCTGTTGATACTGCAAGTTCAGATTTTATTAACATAGATGATGTTACAAACGAAATAGCTAAACAGTGGGTTGTAGACTTTTTTGCTGGTAACAACAATCTAGATGTAGCATTTACCAACTTGTTATATGGTGTTCCAGATACAGATGGAACGTGATAATATAAACTATGGCGTATAAAAGAAAAACAACTAGAAAAGCACCAACAAAAAAGAAGTCTTTGACTAAAAGACAAGAAGCTAGTATGAAGCGGCATTCTAAACACCATAGTGCAAGTCATATGAAATATATGAAAAGGCGTATGCTTATGGGTGATACATTTAGAACTGCTCATAAAAAAGCACAAGCAAAAGTAGGTAAGTAATGTACGAATACAGTTGCGGTATAACTAGGATCGTGGACGGAGATACTGTCGACGCTGAGATAGACTTAGGCTTTGACATTGTATATAAGTCTCGTGTCAGACTATACGGAATCGACACGCCAGAATCACGAACACGTGATTTAGATGAAAAAGCTAGAGGTAAACTAGCAGCAAAGTTTTTATCCGATGCTATCTTGCATGCAGATACATTAGTCATACAAACAAAACTAGATAAGAAAGGGAAGTTCGGTAGAGTTCTAGGCGTTATCGTTGCAGATGGCGTAGATCTAAACCAAGCGCTTATAGACAATCATCTTGCTGTTGCCTACACAGGCCAGAGTAAAGATGATATAGAGGCACAACATTTAGCAAACAAGGAGGAGCTGTTAAAGCTTGGAAAATATGAAGAAATTATTAACTAACATAGTAGGGAGCGTAGCTCCAACATTAGGTGCGGCACTCGGTGGCCCTTTAGGTGGCATGGCAGGTGACGTTATATCCAAAGTATTAGGTGTAGAAAACAATCCAGCATCATTAGAAAAAGCAATTGCACAAGCAACACCAGAACAATTGATGGAAATTAAAAAAGCAGAGATAGAGTTCGAAGCTAAGATGAAAGAGCTGGATGTAGACATATACAAAATAGAAGCTGAAGAGAAGAAAGACGCACGTAAACACTTTTCTAAAGACTGGACTGCTAGGATTATAGGTATAGCCATGGTTGGTGGTTTTCTTGGTTATATCTTTCTTGTAACGCTACAACCACCAGAGCAAAATAGTGAGGCTCTGATTAATTTAGTGCTAGGTTACTTGGGTGGCCTAGCGTCTGCAGTAATATCATTTTATTTCGGAGCCTCCAATAAACAAGAATGACCGAAGCGATTACGGTAATCCAAGAAGTTGGTTTTCCTATAGCAGCTGCAGCTGGTTTAGGTTGGTTTATTTATAAACTAATCATGCGTATTGTGGACGGTATGGAGACAAAACTTGATACCGTAGATGAAAAAGTAGAATCTCAAATAGCAGCCATAGAAGAACGACTAGGCACAAAACTTGACTCACAGCATGGTATTTTAGTAGCCTTAATAGACAGGGTGCGTAGTTTAGATAACGAAATTATAAGACAAGACACTTTGATAAAGACTATTCTTGGCGTACCTCAACTAATAGATAGCAATAAAATTGCTAAGGCGGATAGAGATGACCAAAGAAAAGATTAAAAGAAAAAGAGGCAGACCCTCTAACGCAGAACTAAAGCGTAGAAAAGAAGAAAGGGAAAAGGATCTTATCCTAAGGGTATTGCTTGCGATAGGGGTTTTTCTAATTGGTGCTATAGTTTCACAAAACTTATTAGCAGACCAAATGACCCATAAGTTTAAGTCTCCTTCTTTTAGTGGAGAAAATACTTCTAGTCACTACCTAACAATAGATAATGTTGAATACACTAGAAAAATGTCTATAAAAGCAGAATTAAAAGCTTTGCAAGACCAAATAAAAAGAGACAAAGAGAACACAACCCTTGCTAGATTTGTCCGTAATTTAGAGTCTAGGATTTATGCACAGTTGTCTAGACAACTTGTAGAAGCTTTGTTTGGAGAGACTCCAAGCGATAATGGTACAATTGAGTTAGAAGGTAATACAATTACCTATAGTGTAGTAGACGGTATAATAACTCTAACTGTGGTGGACTCGGACGGCAATGAAACAATTATTCAAATTCCTATCGGTAGTTTTACTTTCTAGTTGTGCGTCCTTAATATTTGACCCGATAGAAAATAACATAGGCCCAATCCAAAAAATAGAAAGGGCAGAGGTAGAAACACTCGCAGTATCTAATCTTTCTTCTGTTGGAGTGCCAACACGTAAACCAGTCATTGCAGTTTATCCTACAAGTTTTACAGACCAAACAGGACAAAGGTTAAGCAATTCAAGCTACGCTTCTTTCTCTACTGCAATAACTCAACTACCAAGTGCCTATTTAATAAGAGCTTTGCATAAAGCAGGCTCGGATCACGGGGGGTTTTTTACTGTAGTTGAAAGGGTAGGTTTAGATAACTTAACTAAAGAACGCCAAATTATAAGAAGCACTAGAGAAAAAGAAGATAATGCCAAGGAGCTAGGGGCCCTTTTGTTCGCAGGTTTAATTATAGAAGGGGGTGTGATAGGATATGAGAGTAACGTTACGTCTGGCGGTGCTGGAGCACGCTATTTAGGCTTAGGTGCAACCAAAGCGTATAGAAGAGATTCAGTAACAGTACAACTTAGGTTGGTATCTGTTACAACGGGAAAAGTTTTGCTAGAGACACTGGTGACTAAAACAATACTAAGTGCCTCATTAAGTAACGATGTTTTTCGATTTATTTCTGATAATACAGAGTTAGTCGAAATAGAAAGTGGTGTTGTAAGAAACGAATCCGGAGGATTGGCTTTAAGGGCCGCCATAGAAACAGCAGTTCTGCAGATAATTAAGGAGGGTACAGAAGCAGGCTATTGGAGTATACATGAAAAATATAAAACTATTGATTGCGATGCTGATTGTGTCGCCTCTGTACGCGGCTGATAACGAAATATATGTAGATCAAGCCGGTGCTACTTTAAACCTAGACTTAGAACAACTTGGTTCTGGTAATATTATAGGCGGGCTTAATGCTGCTGCTGGTAGTATGACTGCTCTTGACCTTGATGGCGCTACTATGACTTTAGACATAAACCAAATAGGTGGTTCTAATACATTTTTAGGGGATATTTTAGCTGACAATTTTACAGGTTTTTTTGAGTTTGATGGAGACAGTAATGACTTTACAATCCAAGTAGACCCTACTAATACCTATGGAGCTGACGGTAGTAATCTTAATGTAGACGTTACAGGAGACAGCAACGACTTTACGTTAAACGTAGGGACAACAGCTTTAACTGGTAATTTAGACTTAGATTGGATTATAAATGGTTCTAGTAATACATTTGATTTTGATATTAACTACGATGGTGCTACATCTTATGTAGACGTAGATGGTGATTCTAACAATGTTACATTTGATGGTTCAGGCTATGCAGGCGGATATTTTTACCTTGACCAAACAGGTAATAGTAGAACATTTAATATTCAACAACTGAGTACCCAAGATAATGACTGGCTTAAAATTATATCTAACGGTAATGGTGGTACTGTTTGCGTCATTCAAAACGACCAAGGCACAGGCACAAGCTGTTAATATTGGAGATATTTCTGAACTAAAAGGGACTGCTAGCGTCTTAAGAGACCAACCTTACGGCGCTGAATTAGATTTTGACATTCAACAAATGGATGACGTTCGTACAACTAACGGACGTGTAGGCATAACATTCCTGGACAATTCTATTGTACGACTGACGGAACATTCTAAACTTGTCATAACTGAATACATTTACGACCCTGACCCTTCAAAAGGTAAAATGGCCATGACGTTTGCTAGCGGTACGGCTAGGTTTATAAGCAGTAAACTAGGCAAGATTGATAAAAAAAACATAAAACTTTCTACACCTACAGCTGACATTGCAATTCGTGGGACTGATTTTACGTGTACCGTAGACGAACTTGGACGTTCGCTTATTATTTTACTACCTGATGCTAACGGTTTATCTAGTGGCGAAATACTTGTTACAACCGCTGCAGGCACAGTTACTTTAAACAGACCTTATGAAGCTACGACTGTTAATGTATTTGAAAACGCACCTAGTAAACCTGTTATATTAGATTTAACTTTAGACATAATAGACAACATGTTGATTGTTAGTCCTCCGGACGAATCAAAGTTATCCACAGAATCATCCACAACGTCCGGAAATACTGGGGCAATTTTAGATATAGACTATTTAGAGTTTGAGGATTTAGAGTTTGATTATCTAGCAGAAGACTCGCTTGAATTTAGTGAGCTTGATATAAATTATTTAGATGTTAATTTTTTTGAAGATTTATTAGAAGTTATAGAAGAATTAGATACTTTGGGAGACCAGGCATTGACTACAGGTTCAGTGCTGCAGGGCACAACCTTTGGGCAAGATTTAGTTACGCAAATTACAACTTTTAAACAAGATGAAAGCATTATTTTAGAAAGAGCAGTAACGCAAGCTACTAAGTTGACCCTAAACATATCGCAGGGCTATACTATAATATTACTGCAGGATGGTAAAACACAACAAGTGTTAATAAATGGTGGAGGTGACTCTACTATAAGGATTACACAGGGGTCAGGATGAAGAAATGGATTTCGTTATTAGCAATACCAATACTAGCTATACCACTGCTGTTTAACTGGCAGGCACTAGAGATACTTAAATTAAAAACATTTGATGCTTTCGTACAAAAACAAGATCCATCTGGCTGGTTTGTAACTTTAGATATAACAGAAGAAGATGTAGCAACTGCAGGTGGGTGGCCGTACCCGCGTCAGGACTTGGCACGCATTCATTTAGATTTATTAGAAGCAGGAGCTTTAGGTGTAGGTTGGGTTGTTGCTTTTCCACAAGCAGATAGGTTTGGTGGCGACCAAGCATTTGGAGATGCTTTGTTACAAGGTGCGAGTGTTATTGCTACTTTTGAAGGTGGGGCTTCGTATGCACCTACCACAGGCACAGTCATACTAGGAGATGGTATACCTATAGAAGCTATAAAAGCTCAAGGTGTTATTGGAAATGTACCCGTGCTAGCAGAGTCAGCTTACCAGGGGCTGGCAGTTGCACGAACTGACGTAGATAATTTAGTTAGACGTTTACCCTTACTATTACAAACACCTGATGGTTGGACGCCGTCTTTTGGTATACAAGTAATGAAGATGATTGGTGGCGCAGATACGTACATTATTAAAGGGCAGCAAGGGCAGATAGAAGAACTGACTGTACCTAACTACGCACAAATACCTGTAGATAGCATTGGGCGTCGTTGGGTGTCTTGGGTTGATACGCCAAGCACAAGCCTAGAAGAGATGGATGTACGAGATAAATTTGTGTTTATAGGCGTGAGTGCAAAAGGTGTTATGCCTCAAATAGCTACGCCAGTTGGATTGTTGTACCCACATGAGATACAAGCTGCACTAGCTGAGAGTATGACAATGGATGTACCAGCTATACCAGGCAATGCTCTATTATATGAATTACTTATATTAGTTACAGTACTAACCTTAGCCATAGTTATAATACGTACATTAGGGCTCGTCGGAACTTTAGTAGGGACCGTGGGCCTCGTATCGTTAACCGCGGTCGGAGGTTGGTACTTAATTGCATCGAATATACTTATAGATGTTACTTATAGTATATTATCAGCCATACTTATATCTATTCAAGAATTTTATTTACGCTTTAACGAACAATTTAAACTTAGACAATTAATAAAGAAACAGTTTGAACACTACTTAGATCCGAAACAAGTTGCACGATTACAAAACAACCCTGGCTTATTACAATTAGGTGGAGAAAAACGTATATGTACATTCTTGTTCACAGACGTCAGAGGGTTCACGAATCTGTCCGAAAAATTATCTCCTGAAGAAGTAACAGAAATAATGAATAAAGTTCTTACTGTACAAGTTACATGTATTCAAGCACATGGTGGTATGGTAGATAAGTTTATAGGCGACGCATGTATGGCCATCTTTAATGCCCCCCTATCTATAGATGAACATGAAAAACGTGCAGTCGCCTGTGCTCAGGATATGCGTACGGCTATTCGCATGCTGCAAAAAGAATTGTCCGAACCAATTGCAATAGGCATAGGTGTTAATACAGGCGAAGCAGTAATAGGTAACATGGGCTCAGATACTAGGTTTGATTATTCAGCAATAGGAGATGCGGTAAATACGGCTGCACGATTAGAGAGTGCAACTAAAGAAGCTGGAGTAGATATTTTAATTGGAGAAACTACTGCTAAGAAGATGTTGTATGATCTGACACTATTAGCTCCTATAAAAGTAAAAGGTAAAGCAAAACCTTTAAAGGTGTATACTATATAAATGCCAAGAAACTATAAATTAGAATACGAAAGATATCACAAGTCACCTGAGCAAAAGAAACGTCGTGCGGCACGAAATAAAATACGCAGAGAGCTATTAAGTAGTGGTAGAGTTAGAAAAGGAAGTCGTGTTGATGTACATCATAGAGATGGAAACCCAGAAAATAACTCTCCAGGCAACATTGTTTTGCAAGATAGGTCAAAAAACCGTTCTTTTGCCAGAAATAGCAAATCTGGGAAAAAATGACCTCACAGAAGGCCGCCTGTTGCATTTTGTTAAGGTACCTAAGGCCTTAGGTCCAAAACTATCTAAAATCGTTTGGCGGGCTTGTACGTGCGTCCTCTGCGTTTTCTTCTTTTTCGAGTGTTTTAATTAATCTTTTTAGATACCATTCAGCTTTTAAGACATCTTGTAGCCCTTTTTTGGCTTCATAGCGCCACATATACTTTTGAATGTTACCTTTAAGATAACCTTTAAAGGCTTCAGGGGTCATACTTTCTTCTATTGCCACAATACATTCCACATTTCCTGTGTTGTAATGCGGAGGTGAGTTTACATAATCAGTCATTTGTTTCTCCTAAACAAAAATTAGTTAATACTTTTATAAATATTTTAAACGGTATCGCTTCTTTTACAAATTGCGCTACTGTAATGTGTGTGGTTGTAAAATCTTCAGTGACGTACACTAGATCCCCAGATGCAAATACTGCGTACGTAAAGACACCATGTTCTTTTTGGCGAGTAAGCCAAATGCGCTGTTGCTCAGATAAGTTAATTTTTATTTTTGAGTTAAGCTTTGCAGGCAAGTCTTCTTTGTATTTATATTCAATCCAACAATGATTTGCTGGTCCTGAGTAGTAAGTGTCCGATACACCTCCGTGGTAAGGATCATTGATCTTCCACCTATAAACTTCTTTAGGTAGTTTTCTGTGGACTTTATTTATGAACTCCTTTTCACGCACATCCTGAGTATAACATACGTACAAGGGTGCGAAGAAATAGTTCGTAGGGTGTACGTACTTGGATGCGACAATATATGTCGCACCCGTACGAATACTTACCTAGGACTTAGCAAATGTTTTGTTGTAAAAACCTTTTGCAATTTCGTAAGTTTCTTCTTTCAACCAACCAACGTTAGAAACAGCAATGTTCATAAATCGTTGTCCAGCTTTGTTAGCTGTTTGTACTGAAGACATTTTCCATAAGGAAGAAAATCTATCGCCCCCTAACTTAGCAATTTGTGTATTCCATTCTCTAGAAACTTTTAATTTAGAGATTGAACAATCAAACAAGAAAGGTATATCTGATATATCTCCTGTCTTTTCATCTACTTTTAATAGTGTATGAGTTTGAGTTCTGTTTATATCATAGTCCTCTACTTTAAGACCTTCATCTTCTAGATGTTGTAATGCTTCTGCTTGAGAGTTAAAAGTCCCTGCAAGACCACCACCTTTTTCTAATTGTTTCCACACTACAAACTCTTCTTTGAAGTGTACGTTAACTAGATAAAGTTCTTTACCGTAGTTTTCTTTGGTTACAGTATTAATGAAGTCACCTACTTTAGCGCCTTCAATATACTCGCTATGGTTTTCATCTACTTCGTTTGATAACTGCTGCAGCTGTTTCAAACGTGGTGTAGACAAATGCTCTGAGTTAATGTTTTCATTACCCAGATTTGTGCCATTCTTTACATGAGCTGGCATGGTGCTCGTTACTATACTTATATCATTAGACATTGAACGTTCTCCTTTTTATCTAAATTAATATTATGCTGACCTGAAATTAATTCTGGTCAACTCCGTACTTTTAACACCAGGTACATCAGTACCAGTTGCTATAAGTTCTCTGTAAGCTGTTGCAGACACACGTTTTTGCAAAAGCTCAAACTGACCTGTGTTTGTTACGTGCTGGTGCAATGCATCCCAATCTTCTACAGTTGGCACAATCTCATTTTTAAGTGAAATTGTACAAATATCATTAGAGATCTTGTCGAGCCCTTGCTCTTGCATCCTAATAGATATTTGACTTTCTAGTTCGCGTTGTTGTGATTTCAAAAGCTTTTCTTCTGACTGCACAACTTTAATTTGATTACGAACTTTAGCTGTTTCTGCTAATAAATCATTTAGTTTTTTCATGATACCTCCTTTAAGATATGTAATAAGTTTTCCATACGACCTAACTTAGTATTAAGTTTTTTGTACACCTCAGGTTCCCAAGTATTTCTAGCTTGGATGAGTATTGTTTCAGTCTTTTGTGTTTGACCTGCACGATAAATACGCTGGTTAAATTGTTGGTAGTGCTCAGCATTGTATGTAGGTGAACACCAGATTACTGTACTAGCTTTAGTCAATGTAAGACCGTGGCCCGCTGATTGCGGGTGACAGAACAAGACTTTAATTTGGCCTGCTTGATATCTTGCTACAATATCACTACGTTTTTCAGCTTTTATTGAACCGTCAATAACTTCGTAACTAATACCCTCTTTCTGTGCTATTTCTACCAGCGCGTCACGTTCGTGCTTCCAGTTGAATGCAACCAGGCTATGCGCACGTTGTGCTACAAGTGTCATAACTATGTCGTATCTTTCTTGATGTACAAACTGAACAACTCCATCTTCGTCGTACACAGCACCTGTTACAAGTTGTAGTAGTTTCTTGACACGAGCTGCTGCATGAACAGCGTTGACTGTACCTGACTTGGTATACAAGACAGATTCATCTGCTAACGTTTTGTATTGTTTTTGTACGTTAGGAGTTAGTTTAGTGTTGACTGTACGTACAATGTTATCTGGTAAATCCATACAATCAGACAAAGCAAACCGTATGGATATGTCAGATAGCTTGTTAGCTACAGCTTCTTCTATACCAGGCTTATCAATCCATTCATTAGCAAAGCCATTAAACTTTGGTGTACAAGCTTGGTGTCTGAATGCATAGAATCTAGAGCCCAGACGTTCCCCGCCATCGACGAGGAAGACTGGATGCCAGATATCTAGAATAGTATTACTATTAGGAGTACCAGACATGGCAATCCTATTAGTAAAATATGAGATAATTTTGTTGAGATTTTTACTGCGTTTGGCTTCCCTATTTTTAAAAGCGGTAAACTCGTCAATAACGATTGTATTGAACTGCTTACAATATTGTGGATTTTTTTGTAAGAAGTTGACAGCTTCAAAATTAGTGATGACCATTTCGTTTGTATCATCTTCAAATATTTTTGCACGATTTTTTGCATAAGCTACTCCATATTTTATTTGAGGTTGGAACTTACTTATGTCCTCCCCCCACGCTGCTTCCAATATTGAAAGTGGCGCCAAGACTAATGTCTTGCCCCCAAGTATAGCATGCGCGTCTAGCACTGCACGTGTTTTACCAGTGCCTGGATCTGACGTAATCAGACAACACTTGGTATCTACTATAAAATCTGTTGTTGTTTTTTGATGCGCGTAAGGCGCAGGGATATTATTATTATTTATCATCTATACTCCACCATTGCGTTCGGTGTTATTTGGGTGAACGCTTATGTAATGTTAATTATACTTAACTTATGCCCCATTCACAATGGGGTTCTTGACCTTTGCCAAAAGAACACCACCTACAGTTATATGTACTTGGGTTAGGTGGAAATTTAGTAGCAGTAGTCATAGCTACAGCTCGCTCATGTAGCTTTGGCATAAACACCATAGCTTCATCTCGCGTGTACGTTTGCTCCATCGTAGTACCATGATCTAGATACCACATTTCTGTGTTAAGTATTTCTAAATCAGGATACATGAAGAAGGTGCCGATAGCATAGATGAGCGCTTGTTGGCTGTGCGCGATTTCATTGCCCATCTGTTTACCAGTTTTATAATCTATGACACGAGCTGATGTCTCGGACTCATGTACTAAAGCATCTAGTTTGATACGTGCCCAAGTGTCAGGAGAAATCCAACCTGTCGGTTCCCATTTTTGAGTAAACCCCCATTCTCCTTCAGTTTCGACTTTTCCATCTGCAAAAAGTTGTTTTAGCTCTTCAAAATTTTGAGAAAATTTTCTGAGTGTTTCTGGTAATTCGCTTAGTTCAGAACGTACGAATTGTTCTGCCTGATCATGTATGCGTGTACCGCGTTCTGCTGCAGGGCCAAAGTCTTCTTGTACACGTTTTACTTTAGATATGTAGGTTCTGTATGCGCAAGACTCGAAGGTTTTTAAGGCCGAGTAAGACCATGCTGGCACCAGACCTAGTTCTAAATCCTCCGTGACCTCAACCGTTGAGATTAGGTCTGGACGTTTGGGTGATGTTAGATTCTCCATTATCTAATAAGTTTAAATCCCTTTCGTCGAAATGTTCTTTTATTAACTCTTCTCGAACATTATTATCTATTTTCCATGTCAATACAACCCCGCGTGGTATACCAGCTGTACGATCTTTACTAATACGCTTACGTGCAGTTTTAATATTTAATCGTGACATAGCTTTAGAAAAGTCTCTTTGTGACATGGTGTTGCGACTATCTGTTAATGTATCGTACACAACTTTAAAGTGAGCTAGTGGTATTATTGTTTCAGTACCAAGACTAGCTATCCATTCTTTTACGTATCTTTGTGATGTGCTTACGCCACCAGCATCAAAGGTGTTTGTAAGTGGTATATCCAACACATCTGTAAAATACTCAAGGTTGCGTGTACGAATTGCGTTTGCAAATTCTTCAAGAACAGACATAGATACTTCTTTCATTTCTTTCTTCGCGTCATTCTCCAGCGCTGTATGAGCCATACGTACGTCAACTTTAAATTTGTTTAATACTCCTGCAAGAATATATAACTCGGGTTCTAGTGCATCTAAGTTTTGTAATAGTTCTGGAAAAGCTTGTTCTATTTTTTCTTCTTGTCGTGGTGCTACGTTATATCTTCTGTCGCTGTCTTCGATCTTGACTGCGTCTGCTCTGTTTGTAAGAAAGATAAAGTTCGTGAAAGACGGCAGCTCGATTTGGTTTGTACGCATAGCTCTAATAGTTAAATTAGGTTCTGTAATTTGATGTTTTAATTTATCGGCCATTTTACCGACAGATCCTGAGTCAGCCATACGAAACTCATCAACTACTAAAAACAATGCAGTACGCATATATAAGTTGAACTGTTCTTCTATATTTTCTAAAGCTCTCATTGGTGTTTGCATTTCACCAAACAGTGGTTTTAATATTTTGTGTACAAACAAACCTTTACCAGTGCCCGGTATGCCCGTAAATATCCATGCAGTCATTGTTTTCTTTCTGTATTGGTATATGTAAGCTAACCAATTCATAAAGTGTTCAAACTCAGGTTTGCCATTACCAAGTGCGTGCATCATAAGTTTGTAAAAGTTAGGTGCAATTTTTTGAATCTGAATGGCTTCACCGTACGATAGTTCTTTTACGTTCTCTTCGCTACGCAGCATATATGGCGTACGTCTAAATAAATTTACTGAGTATGGAACGGTCTCCAAGTCAATACCTTTGTCACTGCTAGGATCGAATACGACACGAGCATCAGGAACAAAGTCCATGGCAGGGCGACCATGAGACTTAAGAAAATCATTAATAGAGCTTTTGCCCGTTGGTGTAAGGGGATACTCGTCGTCAAATTGTTGTTTTGTTTCATCATACACTCCGTTGTAATAGGTATCTGTGAAAAAATCACGTAATACAATTGGTTTCTTTTTAGTTTCGTTATCTATTTTATCTGCAAATATTTCAAAGATACTACGATAGAAATCTGGGTCTGCTTTTTCTATTTCCCATACAGGTTCACCTTTAAAGTTGTACATGTAATGAGGGTTAGTTAGTAAAAAGTAATAACCTCCGCTGTCACCATTGTTTACATTACAGTTAACAAAAGGTTCGGACACGCGTGTGATCTGGATGGTCATTTTGTCTGGGTTTTGTAGTACTTCGTGTGCTTCTCCAGCAACGTTGACCGTAGTTACTTTACCAACTCTTTTTGGAAGATTGTTTTTCTTCCTTAAATTATCTTTAATTTGCAAACCAAGGGTATGTACCTTTTCAGGATTAACACCGATTAAAGATGAGGAGATTTCAAGAACTGGGGAACCACGGTCAACCTTGATAAATCTACCATTAGGGTAAGGGTCTTCTACATTAACAAATTTAGGAGTTGCAATATAAATTAATTTGCTGTTGTCAGCTACAGATGGATCTAGTATGTACGAAAGACTTTGACCGTTAGCTGATAACTTAATTTGTTCTGCAAGAAACTCTGTTTTGTAGTTAATCATACGAATAAAATCTTTTAAAGTTTTTGGATGGACGGGCATATCTAATAGAAAGAAAAGGTGTAATGACACGGTATCTTTCTTAAAGCCTAAAGACGCACTAGCTTGAGCAATATAACTTACATTATGAAAAACCTCTGGAAGTTGTAAGACTATTTTGTCGGCCAGTGCTTGAAGATCTCCTGGATTAGATGTATGTAAACCATCTACATCCAGCACTAATAGCTGCGTAGTTTTTGCACGTTCGGACATAAAAGCCCGGGGTTCGTTGTCCAGTGTTCGTTTAAGCGAACCTTTGTGTAAACATGCGCCTTTATCAGCTTGTTCTGTTAATAGTTTGTATAGTTTATTTAGTCCTTTTTTATCTACAGATATATCAAAATGTTCTGAACTAAAGTCTTTGACTAATGGATATGGCTTGATGCCATCTTCTGATATTTCTTTGGACAGGGGTTTTTTAGCGTTTAAAAACACAACTTCCATAATTAAATCTCCTTATCTAAGTATACTTCCTCTCTATCTATCCGTACAGATTTGTCTGCCTGGAACCCTAGTTTGCATTGGGTAGGTGATATATTAGTTACGGTTACAGTACAAATTACTTTACCGTCTTGTTGTATAACAACTTTATCGCCTTTCTTTCGAGTTAGTATTAAATTTTTATTTGTCATATACCTGACTTACGCCTCCCTCAGCATCGAGTGGTAAATCTTGACACCACTCTGGGGCTGTACGCATGATTTCTATAATTTTATCCATTGTAGCATCAGCATTGTATTCTGAGCCAATAGCAATTATTTCGTCATGTACCTGTAAAACAATATCTACTTCAGGTAGTGCTTGTATCTCTAGCATTTGATCGGTAATGACCAGCCTAGCTAGTGCTTGTACGACGTTTTCTGTAATACGAGGGCCATGTGTACGGATCATCTCACGTTCAGTTTTGTATATAAACTGACCAGCTTGATAATGTAAACCTGGATAACTTAGTCGCATGCCATTTGGTAGTTCGAGTGCGTGTCGTTGGATCGTAAGAGGCCCGTACTTTAATCCGATACCACGTGGGTTAATCATTTGAAAGAGTGAATCTTTCATCCCGGACCAAAGTCTGGGAATGTTGGAATACATTGCACGGTATTGCATAACAATAGCTTGAGCTGTAGCATCTCCTACGTCTACGGATGGGGAGCCAGTTTTCAGCGTTGCTTGGAACTTGTCGGCTCCCATACCGTACCCGAGACCAAGAATAGCTGTTTTACCTACGTATCTTTCTAGTTTGTCAGCTTTGGTAATTGTACGCCCATATATCTGTGAAGCAAATTCACAGTATACATCGCGACCTGTAGCAAAAGCCTGAACTAGTTCATGTTCTTTAGCTAACCATGCGAGCATACGTGCTTCGATATTAGACAAGTCAGCTATATAGAGCTTTTGTCCTTCAGGCGCCATCAGTGCCGTACGTAACTTTGAACCCCGGGGGAGGTTTTGTAGATTAATCTTATCAGAGCCACCAAATCTACCTGTGTGTGCGGCATAATAACGCAGCGGAATACTGAACGTACCGTCAGGGTTGCACGAATCAATAAAACGCTGTGCTCTAGTTTCTTCAATACGAGACTTTACCATCTCTCTAGCTTCCCAAATATGATTGTATTCTGGGTACATGTTACACATCTGTATGTAAGCGCTGTCGTTTTTACCGAATGCAGGTATTTGTTGGCCAGTAGTTGGGCTTTTCTTTGTAGGGACAGTTATACCTAATGATTCTAAATGTTCTTTGAACTTTACTTGTGAAGCCAGTACTTCTCGTGTAACGCCTGAGTCCTGGATCGCTTGTTCTGTACGCTTTGTTATGTCGTCTTTGTAGGCTATTAGTGATCCGCGGTCCAGCATAAGTTTTGGCTCTACAAACATACGTACAGTTAGATCTATAATCTGAAGCTCTTTGTCTGGATAACCAGCGCTGTAGCTTTTAAATAGTTCGTACGTTAAATCGACATCCTGGATACAATAACCGCCGATCTGTGCATCAAGCTCTGGGTCCAGGTCACGCACGCCTTTAGCATTTACAAGTTCTTCACCTTTACGTTTTGTTTCGTCGTTTGGAAACTCTCGTTTGCACGCATTAGCAAGGCTTGCGGACATGTTTGGATAGAGGCCACGGGACATAGCCGCAGTATCATAATAAAATGCAGGCTTGTAACCATAATATTGTGTTAGTATGTAGGCATCAAATAAAGTATTGTGGCACACAACGGCAGTAGCTGCCCAATTAATTTGTCCGAGTATTTCTGGTGTTTCTTCTTCGTTGTACCATTCGGTTGGTCCGTCTTCTACTTTGATACCAACCCCCCATACTTTGAAGTCTGGATGGTTGACATACTGTACGGTGCTCATTTTGGTGAGAGACAGTTGTACGTCATAGTAAGTTTCAAAGTCTAAGTAAATTTTTTGCATATCCACTCCCATGCTTTTTTAAGGTCAGCGTTTAAGTTTTCTAACATTTGTAATAAGTTATTAAATTCATTTTTCATGGCTGTATTGATTTTTTGCTCTTTCTATAGTTTTATCTATTATTAGTTCTGCATTTTCTGCATCTGGTGCAAGATTGTAAGTAATACCAACAAAGTAATCTAAACATACGTGTAAGATATGCGGTATGTCTAAATCTTTTGCTGCCTTAGATATAATTTCATCTAAATCTTCAAACAACTGGTCGTGGGCTAATTCTTGTGGTGATTTTATAGGTTGACCATCCTTATTTATTATTTTACTCATAGTTCCTCCTGAACTTGTAGTTGTATTGGATCCATGTCTCCGTACCAGTCGACATAGTCATCTTCAGTTACATCTTTACCTAATTCTTCTTGCAAGTGTTGATGCCACTCTTGTTCTTTTTTTTCTCTATAATCTTCTTCTAAATCTTTATTATTAAAAAAAGCATCGGCTCTAACTACTTCGTAGTCATGACCATATTTACTATTTTTAATTAATATTTGTACTTTCATAGTTCCTCCTTGAACTTATTCATTTTCGTACACCAGTCCTCATACTCGCTGCGCTTTGCACGCTCCCAGCCTATTTGTTTACTAGTATACATATTATATGCAACAGAAATCTTTACATATTTCCATTGTATAAACGGCAAGTCTGCTGGATCGTTGTAAGTGTACGGATGTATAGGGTTACGTTTAACGTAAACGTGGGTTGGGGGCATCTAATTACTCCGTTAATTAAACTTGACAAAACCCATTTCTGTCTTTATGACTATAGATATTACCTAATAATGGGTAATAACACAAATGGAGAATTGATATGGCAACATATAAATCAGACATGGTTAATGGTAATCAGTCATTCAAACCGTTCCCAAGTGGAGCTGTTGGCGTAAGATACGCTAGTTTTGAAGCTAGTACTGCATTAGCATTAAATGATGTTATTCAAATAGTTGACGTATTCTCTGGTGAAACTGTGCATGATATAATCATCAAAACTGACGACTTAGATACAGGTACAGCATTAGTTCTCGACGTAGGAGATGGTTCAGACACTGACTACTACATTGATGGTTCTACTGTTGGCCAAGCTGGTGGTACTGATGAGAAAGATGCTAACGTAGCACCAAAAGAATATTCAGCTGATGATACGATCGACATTCTTGTACAAGTCGCACCTGGTGGTGGCGGTACTGGTACTATTGAGTGTTGGGTATACGTATCCTAAAAAACGCATAGCCCAAGCCGGGACACCGAATCTTGGGCTATACTAATGCCACTCCTTGGCATGTTCAAAGGCGGGTAAGGTTTCATCGCACCGCAAGAGCCTTACTTAATACCGTTCTCATCTATGTTTACATAGGGTGCACTGTACCGGGTAATCCTAAACTTAAATGACTCTCTATCTCCACCTGCGTTGTCGGTGCCTAATCCTATTGTTTAAACCGATTATGCGATCGCTTAGGCCATTGGGTGGCTCTTCCTCAAGAGAGTCTAAACTTAGTGCAATACTGGACCTTGCAAATGGCCTTCTTCAACGAATTGTTCCCATTCGCCTTGGAAGCCACAAGCAAGTAATATGCAAAGTTTTACATCATCTTCTGTTAGATGATGTTTAATGGCTGTAGCTTCGATGCCGATTTGCATGGCTTCTTCGCCTACGTCCATCATGGCTGATTTAAGTCTGCCCATATTCATTCCTTGGATAATATTCATTGAACTTCATTTCTGCTTGTTCAAGGGTAAGTTGTGGTTCATTGTACTGTTTACGTTCAAAGTTAACAGCATCTACCCAGCTACTCATATTAGCTTCGTATGAGTATTCTGAATTATATTTCCACGGTTTTTCTTGTACAGTTGAATCCCCCATTAGTCATCTCCTAATAATTTATTAGTTAATATTACCTCATTCATCTGTTCTTTCAACTCGTCAGGTATAATTTGATCTGGAGTCATACGATTAGCTTGACTAGGTTTTTTCTTAGCAAGCATACGTTGTAGGTATTCATCAGGTACTAAACTCTTGCCACCAGGCCATTCGTCAATAAATCTTTTAAGCGTTGTAATTTTGTCAATATACTCTACAAAAGTATCTAGATCTTTATTAACTTTAATTTCTATTTCGCCAATTGGTGATAACTGCTCACATAGTTTAGGGTCAGTAACAATAATAGCCATGTTACCTACATGTGGTGCATACTGCTTTTCGCCCCAACCTCTTTGATAACTAACACCAAGATGAGTTGGTGAATAAAAAGGTTCTAAGTCTTTAAGTTTTACAGGTATGTCACCTTCTACATAATTATCAGAAGCTGGTTTTATTGAACCTTCAGTGCTGTACATATCTTTGTATTCTGTATGCCAGTCTGTAATATAAGTACCATCCTCTGAAGCGGGTCTGTTTGGATTACAAATAAGACCAAGCTCTGTTGATGTATCTACAATATTTTCACATATGCGTTTGTTACTATTATAGTAACCACCAGTTGAATACCTGTTTTTAACAGATTCGATAGTTTTCTTGTGTGCTTCTTGCAATTGGCACAGTACCGAGAACTCAGGATCGTTGTCCGTGATTCGGTGTATGATTGTATCAATTGCACCTTGTACGTTGTGCGATTTACGATACGCACTATACAATTGTTGTTTATAATTTTCTGTTATTTGGTCACGTAATGTTTGTGACATTTGTACACTAGCCATATTATTTCCTCCATTGTGGCTGTTTAGTTTGCCATTCAGCACGAACAGTTGGAATACTGACGTTGAATGGTTTAGTAAACAAAGTTTTAGTATCTTTACGAAACTCAAGGGTTTCGTGAACAACAGTTTTTTTGAGAACAAAAAGAACCAAAGAAGCTGTCAAACCGCCAACCATAGCAGCAGTCATACCGCTGAATGTACCGTAAAAACACACCATTAGTGTGACTGTAATGAGTACGTCAACAAATATATCGTGGCCGATTGTTTTACGACCGCCAGCTTTAAGCGCCAGCAAAAGCAGCCCTAGCGCGCTGACTATGCCTACTAGTAACATCATTCCTCCTTTGCCATGCAAGAAACGCCATATACGCAAATTGTATAAGCTCGATTAGAATCCACAATGCTGTGGTAATAGTACCGACTATATTAGTCATTAAGTTAACCTCCATAATAAATAAATAATACACCCGAGGCCGATTCCGACACCGAGCAGAAGCAACGAGTATTGAATACTAGTTGCAAGACCGAATAATAAAAACAACACAGCTGTGCCGGTCAACACAGAAATACCAAAGTCTTTGGCATATTGTTTACATTTTGATAACTTCTCCATAGGGAGCCTCCTCTGCATTAGTTGATATAAATAACACTGGATATTGTGGTTTGTCTCCAAAATCTGATTCATGCACCTCAAGATCAGTAAGATAGACAAGAGCAGCAACATTTGGATAATTAGCATTAACAACATCAATTACTGGGCTAATACTTGTACCACCTCTGCCTTTGTATGTAATTTCAAGAGGCAATGATTCACGCGTGTACTCGCATATATCTTGTACTTCATAGTCACATTGAATAAACTGCACACGCTCAGGGTTGAGCTCATGCAATATGTACGAAGTTTCAGAAGTAAACTGTGCTAACTCGTCATCTGAAATAGAACCAGATGTATCTACCGCAATCGCAATCTCTTCGAGACATGGATTATGGAGACTAGGCAGATACATGCCTTGGCCAATGAATCGTCTGTTAGGACGAGCCCATGTAAAATCAGATTTGTTGTTCGCACGTAAGAAACGAGCCAACACAGCTTTCCAATCAACTTTTGGATCTGTAATTTCTGACACTAGTTTTTGCATATTGCCAGATAGTTTGCCTTGTGCTTTAGCAGCTTCAGCTGCTTGGTTAACTGCTACTTGCAGTTCCGATTCAATAGCACTAGCAGTACCGCTTGTACCATCAGAATCGGGATGATCCAGCACGCCACCACAACCACCGCTATCTTTGTATGCAGCGTCCCATCCCTGAGGAGGTTCAGGTAGCATATTGTAGATAGCTTCGGTGGTCATGTTTTCGTACTGGTCATCCACCAGACCGCCTTTAGGCAAAATAAAACCTTCAGCTATGAGATGGTTGTTGATAGCGTAGTCAGCTGCAACATTCCATTTGTGACCGTTGCGTTCTTGTCTACGCGTGTGATGCATAAGAACCAGGTGCATAACTTCGTGCGCCAGGAAACCCACACGCTCCATCTCTGTAAGCTTTTCAAACCACTTGGGATTGTAGAACAAATGTTTACCGTCTACTGCACCAGTTGG
>Ga0213866_10000149_pt1 | contig 58260 bp, 59 predicted proteins | sample PICome_11_FD_160079 | JGI IMG/M metagenome (GOLD analysis project Ga0213866, IMG submission 160079) | Coastal seawater microbial communities near Pivers Island, North Carolina, United States - PICO284 | ecosystem: Environmental > Aquatic > Marine > Coastal | place: USA: North Carolina...
CATTTTTTATTTTTTTTTTGTTTTTTTTTTATATTTTCTTCGCTTTTTTGATTTTTTCTTTCTAGATTTCTTACCAGTTTTATTTTTTTTATACATATTACGTTTTTTAACTTTAGGTAATCCACTATTTATCGTTTTCAATTTTGTTTTTATAATATCAATTTCATGTATTAATTTTAATATTCGTTTTTCTTTATTTTTTGAAACTGTTCCTTTAACTGCTACTATTTTCATAGCATCTTCAAACAATATATCTAATATTTTTTCTCTTTTTTCTAAATTGTATTTTAACAATTCTATTATTGATTCTATACCATTACCACCCATTTGTGGCAATCCTAATTTGTTTTGATTATTCGATGTATTATTTCCACAAAATAAATTTTTTGGAGAAAGTCTATTTGTTATATTTGATAATGTAGGTAATTTCAAATATTGCATAGGATTTAAACGTGTAAATAATCCTTTTTCTTGTTGAATTCCAACAGCAACTTCTGCTTGTTCTTTTAAATTTTTTGCAGATAATACGGCTTGGTCTTTTAGTTCGTTTGCTTTGCCTACTGCCTGATCTTTCATTTCATTGGCTTGTTGTTGAATTTCATTTGCTTTATTTCCAACACGTATTCTTGTATCATTTACTAAACCTTCTGCGTTTGACATTGTTCGTGTTCCAATTTGACGTGCTTTTAACGTTGCGTTATTTATATTGTTTTGTATATCTTTTCCCATATCAATAGCCGATTTACTAATATTAGCAGATTCTTTTCTAATATTATCTGTTATCTTATTGGCACTATTTCTTATATCATTATTTATAGCAGTATTCATAATATATATTACCGAAAGATTATATATTATAAAATTTATGTAAAATTTTTCTTTAATTCTATTTGCATTTTTCGTTGTTCTTCTGTTAATTGTTTAAGTCTTGCTAATTGAGTATTTATACCTATTCTATTTAAAACTGCTTCAAATTTCTTTTTTCCTTCTAAAAATTCTTTATGGCAATTTACATACATTTCTACTAAAATTTTACGCGTTTCCTCTATAATTGTTTGTAAATTCTTTTCATCTAATGAAGGATTAATAATAACATTGTTTTTTTTCTGAGTTTTGTGACCATAATCAGTATAAATAGGAGCACTTTCTTTAGAAAATAATTTATTTAATATAGATAGCAATTGATTCTCATATTTAAATGTATTATTACTCATTGTAGATAAATGTTTGGCATATATATCGAATTCAGATGATGCTCTTGATTTATCAAATTTTATAACATTTTTTCTCTGCCAACTTAATTCAGGATTACTGCAAATAGCATCTTTATGATAACTTTTCAATCGAATATGAGAAAATTTATCAATACCACCAGGTAAAGATTCTTCGCCAGTAAATGTTTTATAAAATGTGGCTAAATCTTCTTTATATTTTTTTTTCGATTCAGCACTCATTCCATCGTACTTATGTTTATCAATGTTATATACATCATAATATAATTGTTCTAATTCAGGAATACCAATTTCATCAAATAAACTTTTTTCATTTTTACCTACGACTACATTATCTCCACCATTTTGTTTCCATGGTCTCGCAAACAAAATTTTATCTGATGATGATGGAAGTCCTTTTGTAGTTCCTCTACTGTATCTATCTCTTCTATCATCATTAACACTCATTTCTCTTCTTTCTGGTTTTCTATCATCATTAACACTCATTTCTCTTCTTTCTGGTTTTCTATCATCATTAACACTCATTTCTCTTCTTTCTGGTTTTCTATCATCATTAACACTCATTTCTCTTTTTTCTTCTCTAGGTCTAATATCAGAACTAGGTTGTTGTTTCATTCTTTCTTTTATTATTTCTAATCTAGTACCGGATATTTTTTTATCATTAACATCATCTAAACCTTTATTATTCATATTACATATATCCATCTTTACTTTTGCCATATCAATTTGTTTACCGTCTATTGTTTCTTTTATCATATCAGCATATAATGCATGTAAACGATTGCTACATAATGAATCACGTATTAATTTTCTGGTTTTCATTTTGTTTTTAGGTATTTTACTAGTATCTGCTACTTTTATTCTTTTTTTTTCACCATTGTCATTTTCATCAAAATAAACCCATTGTGGATTTATAGCTTTATGAATCGCATTAAATAAATGTCCAAACTTAACATAAAATTTAGCAATACCTTTACACATTCTCTTTTTTTTTACACTATCATATACTTTATATTTTTGAATTCTATCTCCAACATTATTTCTTGTATCACTACCCTTATTCCAACCATACATTACTCTTTCAGTTTTCTTTTTATCAATAACCGTTTCTCCTTTTAAATGTTGGTCTAAATATGTTACTTCTTTTAATGTTAATACTTTATCTAAAATATCAGAAGTTAAAATAATTAAATCTTCACAATAAGTTGGGTCATCTAATTTTGATAATTTTGAATTTAACAAATACCATGATACTGCTTTGTGCATAGCCATTACAGTAGTTTTTGGCGTTTGTTTACTATTTTTTATTCTTTTACTAAAACCTGGCCTACTTTGATTTGCTCCCATATAAATTTACACAATAAAATAAATATAAAAATTGAATTAAAAATAAGAAAATAATATATTTTAATATTTTCAATGAAAAATTCTACAAAAAAAATAAAAAAAAAATTAACTAAAAAAAATAAAATAGATTTGTGGAAACAATTTGATGATGAAATAAATGAAAAAATGGAATGTGTATTTGATGAAAAAAATATAAAAATCACATGTGATCTGTGTCAATCGCCTGTATTATTATCTGAACAACAATTTCCAGTTTGTACAAACAAAAAATGCGGAATAATTTATAAAGATGTTTTGGATCAAGCACCAGAATGGAGATATTATGGAGCAGATGATAATAATTCAAGAGACCCAACAAGATGTGGAATGCCTATAAATCCATTACTTAAACAATCATCTTATGGTTGTAAAGTTGTTTGTGGAAATCGTTCTAGTTATGAAATGAAAAAAATAAGAAGATATACTGAATGGCAATCTATGCCTTATACTGAAAAGGCATTATATGATGAATTTGAAAAAATAAAGATATTAGCAGGACAATCAGGTATTCCTAAAATTATTATAGATGAAGCATTAAGACAACATAAAAAAATATCAGAAATGCGAACATTCAGAGGATTAAATAGAGATGGTATCATAGCAGCGTCTATTTATATTGCGTGTCGTGTAAATTTATTTCCTAGAACGGCTAAAGAAATAGCCGTTATTTTTAGATTAGATGCTTCTAGTAGTACAAAAGGTTGTAAAAATGCAACTCATTTAATTAATAATTTAGAAGTAAATGAAAATGATAATAATAAAAAAACATTTTTAGGAAAATCTAAGCCTATTAATTTTATTGAACGTTTTTGTAGCAAATTAAATATTAATAATGAATTAACAAAATTATGTAAATTCATTGCTATTCAAATAGAGAAAAAAAATATAATTCCAGAAAATACACCTCATTCAGTAGCAGCAGGTATAATTTATTTTGTATCGCAAACATGTAAATTAAATATTAGTAAAAAAGATGTTTATAATGTTAGTACAATAAGTGAGGTTACCATTAATAAATGTTATAAAAAACTTATTAATAAGAAAACACAATTAATACCATCTGTTATATTAGAAAAATATTCATAATATATAAGATGGATAACATACCAAAAAAAATATTTATAATACCATATCGTGATAGGTTACAACATAAATCAATATTTTTAAATCAATATAAAAATTTATTAGAAGACCAATCCTATGAAATGTTTTTTGTTCATCAATTAGATACACGTCCTTTCAATAGAGGTGCGACAAAAAATATAGGTTTTTTACATGCTAAAAAAAAATATCCAGATGATTATAAACATATAACATTTATTTTTAATGATATAGATACATTACCTTTTGATAAGACTACGTGTGATTTTAATACTAAAATGGGTGTGGTAAAACATTTTTTTGGATTTAAACAAACCCTAGGTGGTATAGTAGCAATAAAAGGAAATGATTTTGAAAGAATAAATGGTTTTCCAAACATATGGGGATGGGGGTATGAAGATAATGCTTTAAAAAATAGATGGTTAAAAGTTAAAGGTAAAATAGATTATTCACAATTTTACCCATATAAAGACCGTTCAATTGTTTTATTGTATCACGGTGAAAAAAAATTATATGCCCAAAAAGAAACATGGGACGCATTTTGGAAAGACAATGGTTTGGATGGTTTAAATAGTATATATAAATTAACTTATGATGTAAAAAATGAAAATGATAATGATGAAAAAATAAAAATGATTGATGTTAAAACATTTGAAGGAGCAAAACCACCTCCTGTTAAAATGAAAAAAGGAATACCACCAGTTAATTTTGGAAAACCGACTAGAGTATACAGTGCTGCACAACAAAGATTTAGATCGATGGGTGGATTATTTGGAAACAAGAAGTAATTTATGCTTTTCTACCAATTCGTCGCATGTTTTTTTCACGGGATCATTAGGATATAATGATCCGGATGGATTATATCTAGGATTTCCTCCCTGATTAATTATAAATTTATTTTTCATTGGATAAAAATATTCTGGATAATATACTCTAGTTATCCAATCATCACAAAACCAATTTTTTATTTCTGGTGGAAAAAAAAAGTTAAATCTTTCCATATGATCTCTAGAAACAAATGTTTGTGTTTGAATAAATCTAGAACCACCAGGCAAACAATCTCTAGGATTTGTTCTTATTCTACCATAATCTAATGGTCCTGTGAGCCCTATATTGTTATTTTGCCGTAACTTATTAATAGACATTTTTGTCCATTCAGTATTTATAAATGTAATATCATCTCCACATTGATAAAAGTAATCGCAATTATCATCATATGCTTTTTTAAATAAACGATTCCACATTTTTGTTACCCATCCTTTTTCTATACCATTCATACTAACAAATTCTATCGTAACATTTTTCATAATCTTTTCAAATTTTTTTATTTCATTTCGTTCACTTTCTTTTGAAAATAACCTATCATTATCATCAATACCTAAATATATAGTATATGTAAATTCTTTACAATAGGTTTTCAAAAAAGATTTCATAAAAATATTATATAAATAAGTATCTTTTACTGTTAACCAAGTACGACCATTTGTTGTTGTTGGTATTATTATTCCTATTTTATATACCATTTAATATAATAACATTTTTAATATTTAAATATTATCCGAATAGTTTATTTAATAAAAATGTACAAAATACCTGAAAAAAAACATTATTATACAATGATAAATAAATATGAAACCAAATTGAATTCACAAAATGGTGAAGATGGAATAATAAATTATATTTTTTATGTGATAAAACCTAAAACTAAAATATTTGTAGAGTTTGGTTTTGGCATGATAGAAAATAATTCAATAAATTTGATAATAAATCACGATTTTGAAGGTTTATATATAGATGGAAATACCGAACGTTGTATAAAATCAAATATGTTATATAAGCAAATAACCAAAAAAAATATACATTTTTTAAATGCTTTTATTACAAAAAGAAATATAAATAAATTAATTAATAAACACTATAAAGGAGAAATAGATTTTCTATCTATTGATATTGATGGAAATGATTGTCATGTATTAGATAAAATAAGATGTGTTAACCCTAGAGTTATTTGTATTGAATTTTGTAGTTCTATTGGTCCTTATCGTTCTGTTACTGTTAAATATAAACCAGACTTTATAAGACACGACGAACATTCATCGGGTATGTATTGTGGTGCCTCATTGTTAGGTACGACAAATGTAATGAAAAAAAAAGGTTATTCATTAGTAGGTATAGTTAAAGGATTAAACGCTTTTTATGTTAGAAATGATATACTAGATAATTTAGATAATGATTTATTATTACCAAAACTAGACCCCATTGAATGTTGGATGCCACATTTTGATAGAACAGTAGTTAGAAATATATCACTAGAAAAACAATATAATAATATTAAAGATTTAGAATGGACAGAAATAGATCCTAGTGGTAATATATTAAATTAAATTAAATATATAAAATTAAATAATTATTATATTTAATGAACGAAATAGAAAAACATTGTAAATATGTTTCTTCACGTGGTATAGCACAAAATTGTGATGTTTATCCTTCAGAAATTATTTCTGATAGAATATCATTAAATTTAAATGATTATAAAAATATAAAAAACAATGATAAGGTTTATGTAGTAACATCTGCTCTACAAGTATTTACACAATATATTTTACCAGAACTAGAAAAAAATAATATTAAAATCAAATTAGTTACAGGTGCTTGTGTTATTGGTGTTCCTTATGAAATAAGTAATTATCATAGAATTAATTATATTAAAAGATTTTTTGTAGAAAGCAAATCTATTATTTGTTGGTTTACACAAAATTATGATTCAAATAAATCTAGTTCTAAAATAATACCCATACCTTTAGGTTTAGATTATCATACATTACAAAAAAAAAATCATTGGTGGGGACCAAAACAAACAGCAATAAAACAAGATGATAAATTAGATTATTTATATAAAAATTCTAGACCTTTTGATAATAGATTAAATAAATCTTTTTCATATTATCAGTTTCAAATGTTTGAAAGACATAATAGAGATAGATACCTGGCGAACGATTCATTAAAAGGAAAAAAATTTAATATATTTTTAGATCAGCGAAGAGATAGAGATACAACATGGAAATTATGCACAGCATATAAATATGTTATTTCACCTCATGGTAATGGTCTAGATTGCCATAGAACTTATGAAGCAATGTGTTTAGGTTGTATACCAGTTGTTAAATCATCTCCATTAGATTTTATTTATAGATATATGCCAGTGATTATTTTAGATGATTGGAAAGATATTAGTATAGATAAACTAAATAAAATAGCAGAACGTAAAAAAGAAAATTCTCGTCAAAAATTAATGTTGAAATATTGGGTTGATTTAATAAATAACTATTAATTTTTTTTAACAATATGTTGTGGCTCTGCATAAACTAATAACGATGGACAAATAAATATTCGTCCATTGTTTTTTTCTCTAATCTGCTTATGAAATGAAACATGTTCACAAGTAGTAGCAAGACATTTTCCCATTTTAAAATGATTTTCTTTATTTAAATATTCTTTACAACTACAACTCTCTGTAAAACCATTATAAACACAATTTTTAACAATTGACATTTTGTAAATACCCATTCCACCAAAAGCAGAATCAACACTTATCAATTTTTCATTTATTGGTATTACTTTTTGAAAATTACCTACGTGTATTAATGTAGATAATCCACGATTAAAACCTAGTTTTGTTGAATGATTTATCATATCCCAACAATCATATTGTATATCTAAGTCCCAAATTTGATTTTTTTTTGCTCTTAAAGCATAAATATCATAATAAGGTCCTATACAATTAGCAGTTAAAACATCCCATTTTGACAAATCCTTTTCAAATTCTTTTTGAACCATTTTTGCTTTAAAACCCTTTAGTACATCATCTAAATCGGTCATAATTATATAATCATAATCTGAAAAATGTTTGTTTATATATTTCAATAATGTGTTTCTTCCCCAGGCTAATATTACTGTTCTACCACCTAACGTAGTAATATTTTTTTCACTAATTACATGTATTGTTTCTGAACGTAATTTGTTTAATATTTTCACTGTATTATCTGTAGAATCATTTTCATATAATACTAATTTAAAATCTAAACAATATTTTTTTATTTCTAATAAATTTTCTATGTTTTTTTGAATGGTTTTTTCACCATTTTTTATAGTTCCACAAACAACAACTTTTAATTTTTCCATATATACTTATTAATTATTTATTATTATATAGATTTAAAAATTATATTAATACTTTATTTAAATGCAATTCTTAAAAAATGAATATTCTATTCCAGAAAGAATGAGTGGTTTTAAAAAATTACAAGACACCATTTCGATCGCATCTAAAACAAATAGTAAATTTTTTATTGGAAGATTGTCTGGTAATGAAAGCCGTTTTTGTGGTTTATACTTAGCAAAGAAAGATTGGAAGAAAATGATACCTTATATGTATACAGTACCAGGTATTTGTATAACAAATAATAGTTCAGCATTTACATATGTAACTACATATTTAGAAGCAGTAAGAAATTGTAATTTATTAGGTGTTTGGGATAAAACAATGTATAATCAAGCAGTGGATTTCTATCAATATTTATCAAGAGATATTCCATACAAACAAACTTTTCATGCTTGTGCTTTAGAACCATATTATTTTTTCGATAAGTCAAAATACAACACTGGAGGTATTACTTATACAATACCTTCGAGTATTAGAGGTAAAAGAATACTTATAATAAGTAGTCATATTCATAGTATAAAAAGTCAATTAAAAGATGTTAATTTCATTTTTTATCCACATAAAATATTTGATGATAATGAATTTGTTTTATTGAGACCACCTGTTACATTAGCAGGTAATGGTGATAATATAGATTGGGTTCATCATTTTCATTATTTTAAAAGTGAAGTTGCTAAGATAAAAGATAATTTTGATATTGCTTTGGTTAGTTGTGGTGGTTATGGTATGCCAATATCAAATTATATATTTAAAGATTTAAATAAAAGTTGCATTTATGTTGGTGGTGCGTTACAATTATTCTTTGGTATTAATGGTAATCGTTGGAATAATAATGAAACAGTTAATAAATATAAAAATGGTCATTGGATAAATCCATTAAAAGAAGATATACCAAAAAATCATTTAAGAGTAGAAGGGTCTGCTTATTGGTGTTAAAAATAATAACTATATTATATATAATGAACAACTCATCAAAAAAAATAATAATAAAATCATTAATAAAAAATAAAACTATACTTACATTTTGGTGTATGAATAGAATATTAGAATTAAATGATACAAAAAATATCGCAAAAGACTATATAGACCATATATCAAGATCTGTTAATTTAGCAATAAAAACAATATCAAATGATAAAACCAAAAAATCAAAAAAAAAACAGAGTGGTGGTATACCCCCTGTTTTATTTTACGGTGCTGTATTAGCATTGGGTAGTGCTTACAGTCTTCTTAGTTATGACCAACACGTTACAATTGAAAAAACAATTAGAGAAATTAAAAAAGAATTTGTCGTAGCAGGTCAAAAATCATTAGAAGATAATCATCCTCATTTAGCCATTGTATATAAACAAATATCCGAAAATCCATTTAGTAATGAGTGTCAAATATATAATCCTAATCAATTAACTTTTACTTTAAATAATAAAATTGATTTTGATAAACATGATATACTAAAATTACCTGGTACATCAAAAAAACAAAAAGAAAATAAAAAAAAAGCCGAAGATAAAGCATTGGAGTTATATAAAACTATAAATATAATTGACAAACAACAAGATATAAATAATATAAATAGCATCATAAAAAATAACGAATTAAATAATGTATTGGATTGTCACGTAAATAATGTATTAGTTGCTATATTAGCAGAAACACAAGAAATTGTAAATGATATAAAAAAAGAAATTGGACCAAAATCAACTTACGATAGCATTATGGATATGTTTGGTTTATTTGTAAACCCTAATGGCGTTGATACTCATCTCGACGGTGCTATGAAAAAAATAGATAATATTAATTTAAAATTAAACAATAGAGCAGGAGACGCAGTTAAACTTAGAAATAATATGAAAATAATTTTTAATAAAATTACTTCACTTTTTAAAGGTGGTTATTTAAGAATAAATAATGCCAATACAGCAAAACATCTTGTTCAAACGGCTGCTATTGCGTTGGTTACTGGTGGAACAGGAACAATTACAAATGCTATTAGTGTCGCACCAAAAGCACTAGGGGGTATATATGCTTTTACAACAATGGCCGATATAGGCACAGAAAAAATGGCAAAAAATGAAGTTCCAACTCAAACAATAGAATTTGAACAATTAAATGGTGGTCGTAGAAAAAAGAAAAAAACACGTCGCAAATATAAAAAAAGTAAAAAAAAAGCAAAACGACGAACCAGAAAAAAATAAATATATAATAATATTTATTAAATTAGATATTATTATATTTAAAATTCAGCATCATCAATGTTAAATACTTCATCACTTTTTTGTCCACTACTCAATGAATAATCACCTACACGCTTTTCGAAAAAGTTAGTTTTTCCCTCAAGACTAATCATTTCCATGAAATCAAAAGGGTTGTTACTTTTAAATATTTTTTCAAATCCTAATTGGACTACTAATCTATCAGCAACAAACTCTATATATTGCGACATCAAATTCGAATTCATACCTATCAATTTGCAAGGCAATGCTTCACATATAAATTCTTTTTCAATTTCTACAGCCTCTTTTACAATATCATATACTTTTGATTTTTTTGTTTTTTTTACCAATTTCGAAAATAACATTACAGCAAAATCAGTATGCATTCCTTCATCTCTTGAAATTAATTCATTTGAAAATGTTAATCCAGGCATTAATCCACGTTTTTTCAACCAATAAATACTACAAAATGCACCGGAAAAAAATATACCTTCAACACAAGCAAATGCTACTAATCTAGTTGCAAATGAAGATCGATTATCACCAACCCATTTTAATGCCCAATCGGCTTTTTTTTTAATGCAAGGATAGTTTTCAATAGCCTTAAATAGTTTCGTTTTTTCTTCATCTTTTTTTATTAACGTATCGATTAGCAAGGAATATGTTTCCGAATGCACATTTTCCATCATCAACTGGAAGCCATATGCCGCACGTGCTTCTGGTAATTGTACTTCTGTTAAAAATCGTTGTCCTAAGTTTTCAAGGACAATTCCGTCGCTGGCGGCAAAAAACGCAAGAATATGCTTTACAAAATGTTTTTCTTTTTCTGTGAGTGTTTCCCAGTGTGATAAATCTTTTGATAAATCAATTTCTTCTGTACGCCAAAATGAATCCATTTGTTTTTTATAAATTCCCCATATATCATGGTCAGAAATAGGGAACATGACATATCTATTTGGGTTTTCGCAGAGTAGAGGTTCTTCTAAATTTTTAGACATCCTAAATATTTTGTAATATCAGTTTAGATTTAAATATTTTACAATAAATATATATTTATTTATTGTAATAGTAAGCCTCAAAAAAAATAATTATAAAATTTACCTACATTATGTAATCGTTTGAAATTTTTTAATATTATAATTATATATATATTATGAATATAGCAAGACAAGACCGAGTATTACACCAGATTGAGTGTGAAATAAAAAATAATAAAAAAAAAATGATGCAACGACTATATGAATTAGAAAGGGTAAAACAACACAATGAATTTTTAGATAAAGTTTTATTAGATTATCAAAATTATAAAAATCATATTGTGAAACAAGAAAATAATAAAGAAAAAGAAATGAAATTAATATATGATTATTTAGAGAAAATTAGAAAAGAAAATGGATTATCAGAAGAAATGGTAAATAAAGCCAAATTTCAACAACAAAAAATAGTAAAAAAAATGAACAATGTTCGTAATGATTTAAGTAGTTTATTAAAAAATAAATAGTAATTATATATATACTATGTCAGTTGTAAACGCACAAACAGTTTTATCAGCATTAGATAATTTACAAAAAAGTTATTTAATAAGCAAAAGAGATATAGCATCTACACTCGAAAAAATAAACGATGATTTACACACTATTGAAAAATGCACAGAAACGCTTTTGAAAAACTATAGTGACAAAAAAGAACTACAAGATGAAATAGATAAATTAGTAAATGAAGGTAAGAAAGCAAAAGAATTAAAACAAGAATCAGATAAAATAAAAATAATAAATGAAAAAGTACAACAATTACAAACACAAATTAATCAAAAAGAATTAGAAAACAAAAATCTTTTAAAAGAAATTCAGCGATCAACAAATATGATGAAAAAAATGTGTGTACAAAAAAAAGAAATCACTGGTCTTGAATACGGGGAAAAAGAAGAACGAGGTGATAAACCAGAAACAAAAGATGATTATTTTGAAAATGAACTAGATGGTGGTTATAAACATTCTTCTAGAAGATCTAGAAGCAAATCTACTAGAAAAAGAATAAAAAATAAATTTAAAAAAATAAAAATTTTTAGCAAAAAAAGAAGCGGTAAAAAAAAAAGAAATAAAAATAAATAATATATGAATAAAGGATATATTTATTTATTAATTGCTATTGTCTCTGGATGTATAGGTAATATAATGGCTAAAGAATCAAAAGGATTTACCAAAATAATACCTTCAACTATTGGTGCTATATCATTTTTTGTATGTATATACTGTTTTTCAATAACATTACTAACTATTCCTTTAGGATTAACATATATAACGTATTCGACTATATTAGTTTTATTTACAACATTATTTGGTATTTGTTTTTATAATGAAACTTTTAATAAATATACATTATTTGGAACTATTTTAATTTTGTCTGGTATTATCATTATATATTCAAATAAAAATTAATATTTTTCTTTAATGATAAAAATATTAATGTTTTAAATCATAATGGTCCATGCCTTTACACTTACGACTACCCAATATAAATTTTTGAAATGAAAATCTCTTTTTATATTCTTTTTTCTTCGCAATCAAATAAGTTACAAAACCAATAATAGATAGTGCTATTACCATCTTTTCCAAAACTCCCATTATTTTTAAATATTTTTCTTCTTGTTCTTTTGTTAAATCATCGATATTTTTTTTATAATCAATATGTTGGTTTATAACATATATTAATCCTAGTAAACCAAATACAATAATAGAAAAGTTAATATCCATTCTGGTTAATAAGATATAAAGAACCCATATTTTTAACGCAACTTTTAAATGATGTAATGGTGATAATTTTTCATTATCGACTACATTTAATGTAAAATAAATCAATAAAAATACTAATATTTCTTTAACTTTCATGTTATAAGTAAATAGTTCTTGTATTTGACAACCTAAAGTATTTCCAATAAAATTACCTGATACAATTAAAAAAAGTAAAAACAACCCTTTTATATACGTTAAATCCATTTATATAAAGTTATATTTTTTTCCATTTACCATAAATAGAACGATGAAATAATTGTTTGGGACATTTTCTCAATCTAATTATTTTCTTTTTTTTAGCAATATAATTTCTAAATTTTCTCTGAAAAATACTTATCCAAAATGTTTTTAAAACGCACATTAGTTCCCCGGTTTCTGTCTCGTATGTTTTAGCAATATTTAATTGACAATAATGTTTATTTTTATGTAATTTCCAAAAATTTTTTATTATAGGATGTTCAATGGGTTGAACCGCATCATTTGTTGCTATTTCTCCCCTTGAATAAGCAAAATTTAACCAGTTTTCCATATGATAAATATATTCTTGCCAACATTCTTCATCATGATAAAATTCAAACAAATCAAATGTTTCTTGACATAAAAACTGACCGTTTAATTTATTAAAAGTATTTCTATTTTCCATGGCACCGTGAAAATATGAAAAATATGGTTCGGTTAAACATAATGTATATTTTGACATATTAATTAATTTAAATTAAATAAAATATATATCAATTTTTTTTGTTTAAATTATATATAATGGTAATGAAAGATGCTAAAAAATTATTAAACAATAAAATTGTTTTTTATGCTGTTGCTGCTTTAGCAGTTGTTAATGTTGCTGGTTACGCAACTACCCGTTCATATACTTGTTTAGGAGCTTTTGCCGTTTCTGCTTTAGTTGTTAATCATTTTCTTAAAAATAAAGTTTTGGCTTTATTAGGTGGTTTATTTGTTGCTAACTTCTTTTATGGTTGCGGTCGCGTTCATGAAAGTTTCAAAACTGGTGAAAACGCAAGCGCAAAAGATAAATTAAACGACGCAGCCAAAAAAGCCGGTGAAGAAGCCGAAGAAGCAATTGAAGAAGCCGTTGATAAAGAAAACAAATGTAAACCTGGTGAAGAATGGGATCCTGAATTAAATGCATGTAAAGCAAAAGCAGCCAAAAAAGAACAAATCGCTTCTATTTTGGGTGAAGTTGCAAATGAAATTGAAAATATGGATCACGATGGTGAAGTCGAAGATGAAGATATTCCAGAAAATATGGACCATGAAGGAGATGAAGAAGAAGAAACTGTTTAAATATATTAATTTATTTGTTTAACATTTTATTTTATATACATTTTATTTTATATACATTTTATATAAAATGAAAATAAAGACACCTGATTTTTTAAAAAACAAAATTGTATTGTATGTTGTATTTATTTTAGCTATAACAAATGTTTTAGGATTTTTAAATAACAATGATTTTGAATCTTTGACATTTTTCATAGTTATTGGATTATTGTCTACTTATTTTAGTAAAAATATGACTGTTAATCTATTAATTGCGTTAATTGCTACAAATGTAGTTTTCGCTAGTAAAAAAGTTCATGAAGGTATGAGAAGTAAAAAACGCTCCAAAAAAAAGAAGGGAAAAAAAGAAAAATACACTCAAAGAAACGTTCCTAGTAGTAAACCAAAAAATTTAAGTAGAGATGATAGAATTGGTGAAAGAATAGATTATGCTTCTACAGTGGAAGCAGCATATGACAATCTATCTGAAATGTTAGGTAAAGATGGTGTTCGTGGTTTAACAAAAGAAACAAAACTATTAGTAGATCAACAAAAAGAACTAATGGGAAATTTAAAAGATATGGGTCCATTAATTAAAACGGCACAATCAGCAATTAAAAGTATGCCACAATTAGGTGAAATTAACAAAATGATGGGTCCACTACAGGGCACAATTAAACAATTAAAAGGCATGAAAAAATAAAAAATTCAAATAATATATATGGCTCGTAAATGTCAACCTGGCATGATTTGTATTGAAAATATTACAATGATTTTTATAATATTTTTAATAGGTTTAGTTGGTTATTTTATTTATTTGTCAATGAAAAATACTTGGCAAATTACAATAAAAAATCCAATTACAATAAAACAAGACCCTACGCTTGATTTAAGAAATAATTTTTTAAATCGTATTCCTCCTATGGGTAATATATTTAGCAATCCTTTTTTACCACCATTAAAAAATGGTGTATATCATCCTAAGAATTCAAGCGATGTACGTGGAATTCCAATAAACGTACCAACTCAAGGACATGAATCTTCCTATCAACAAGTAGGTATTCTCACAAGAATGAATGGTGTCGAAACTATTTTACCTTTAATGGGTAGAACATTATTAACAAATAGAAGTAAATTTCAATATTATACTATGAGTGATAAATTTAATTCTATAAAACTACCTATAAGTAAAGGCGGGCGTAGTTGCACAAACGAATATGGTTGTAATGAATTATTTAACGGTGATAGCGTTTATGTTGAAGGATATCAAGATGCTTTTAAAGTTACAGTTTATGAAAATAGTGGACCAAAATACATTCCATACCTATAAAAAAAATATAGTTATATATAAAATGTTTAGAATGGAAGGACAATGTTTTGCTGAAGAACTTTATGATGGTTCTACATTTTCTAGCGAAAAAAATAATGCGAAAATTAAAGAATTACGAGAAAATTTTGACGATTTTAAGAAAAGATTGGATATTTTTACAAAATTAAAAAAACATGATAAATTTGGAAAAGATAGTGAAAACAATTTGTATATTGATTATAATAAATATGGACAATACTTATCTAGATGGTGGTATGAACAAGATAGAAAAAAATGCAATGTTATTTTAGAAGAAGAATTCGATTTATTTGTTGGATTTTTAGATAATGTTTCAACTTCTTTAGCTGAAACAAAAATAAATGAATTTTATATTTTAGCACAGCATTGTATTAATTTTATTAATAAAATTATTACCGGATTATATTCTTTAAAAGAAACTTATAACAATGACAATGAAATGGAAAATAGAATTGATGCTATTATATTGACTTTGATTGATTTTAAAAACAAAACACAAAGATATGATTCAGTTCATATAAACAAAAATTAATAATTTTAAAATAACAAAATTATTAATTATTAGATTCTGGATTTTCTATTGATTTAGATGGTTCTGGTATAGTTGTTTCATTTGTTTTGTGTGCTTCTACAACAGCAACAATTTCTGATTCTATATCTGTATCTATTTTTTCATCTTCCTCTTTTTCACCTTCCTCTTTTTCACCTTCCTCTTTTTTACCTTCCTCTTTTTCACCTGCGTCTTTTTCACCTTCCTCTTTTTTACCTTCCTCTTTTTCACCTTCCTCTTTTTTATCTTCCTCTTTTTTATCTTCCTCATTTTTATCATTTGATTGTTTAGGCTTTTCACTTCCAGATAAACTACTTCCAGATGAACTACTTCCAGATGAACTACTTCCAGATGAACCACTTCTATATGAAGAACTAGAATTTTTAGGACCCATTGCTTTTTTTATAAAACTAGGTGTATGAATTGTTGAAGAATTATTACTTCCCGGTTGTTGTGTGGACATTTCACCTACACTATTGTTATTTCCAACATTTGTATTGTTAGAAACTAAATCTGGCTTTTTATTATCAATATCATGTAATTCTTCCAAATTTATTTTTAAACTTTCTGCAAAATCAGTTAAATTTTCTACTTTTGAAACATAAACATTTTTACTAGCAGGATCGTAAGAAATAGTCATTGCGTTATTTTCTAATAAATCCGCTTCCATATCTCTTATTTTATTTGTACAAAGCGTTGCGTCTCCTTCATTCATTTTAGATTTACGCAAATCTATCTTAAGTTTATTAATTCTTTGATTTGCTTCTTTCGCTTGTCTTGCTTTAATTGATTCCAATGATGAAAATACACCAGAATCAACACTATTAGCCATACAATCTTGTACTCCAGGTATTAAAATATCCAGTGGTTTATAAAATTTAACACCATCTTTTGACTTTTTACCATTTATTATTTTATTATTTTTTGGTTCATATAAATCTTTAAATTGGAGATTTACTTCAGATATCTTATTATTAAAAGTTAATGATGTTTTAGGAACGTGAATTACAAATTTTTGAACTTTAGATTTATTTGGTGTCTTAAGATTAACATTAAACACCACTTTTACATATTGCGCTTCATCGTGCTTTGTTTTAAAGGGAATCATTGATGTTTTAGATGGTTTTGGTTTATCTTTCCAAACTGTTCCCGGATTGAATGTTAAAGTATTTGTATTCATTTCAGTAGAATAATTTTGTTCAAAACTACCCGGAATAAATGGATATCTATATTTAACTCTAAACAAATTACCTTGTTTAAGTAAAGTTATGGCAGGTGTTTTTCCTAATGAAACATTGCCTTTTTCTCTTACATAATTTTCTAGTTTTGAATGAGATGAATGTAATTTATCAACACTTTCAAAATATTTATTTGTTTCTATTTTAACCCCTTCTAATTCTTTTAACATTGTCATTTGTTCTTCTTGATTTTTTTCTTGTGATGTTGGAATATAAACATATTCATATGGATATTTTTTTCTTAATTCATTAAATTTCCATTTTGGAATACTTTTATTTATCATATGAATTTTATTACCATTCTTATCAATATCATCAGTATAAGCATCGCTTTTATTACTTTCAAATAACTTATCTAATTTTTCATTAATATCTTCATTATTTTTATTTGAGTAATAAACTAATACATGGAAATAATGTTCAACTAATTTTTCAAAATCTAAGTTGATCAATTCACGCATATGTTGGCTCGATTTGCTTTTCGATTGTATCCTCCTTTGTGCGTACATCTTGTTCAAATATTTGTTATTAATAACATTAAAAATTCTAATATGATCTGCTCCTGGTTTTTGCATTTTGTTAATTTCAGTTTTTATATATACGCAAACTTTTTTATATACATGAACTGTATTTTTACATGGTGGTTGTATTGGTAGATTTTCTTGTCTGTATTTTAGCCATTGTTTATATATATCTTCAGAACCGTAATTACTAGCATCAAGTGGTTGTACGGGTTGTTCTGAATCCTCTCGTGGTGGTATTGGTGGTTCTTCTTCATTTGCTTCTTCTTCTTTTGATACTGCTACTACTACTTCTTGTTCTTGTTGTGATTCTATATTAGTTGGTAATTGTTCTTGTGAATCATACGGTACAGTATCTTCATCTTCAACTACACTATCATTTCCTTCAAATTCATTTAGTTCTATATTTTCAAAAAACTTTTTAAATGGACTTTTATCACTTTTAAATAGTGTTAACCACTCTTCTGGACTTTGTTTATCGCTGATGTCTCTTTTAAAATCAAATACATTATTGGTATAATCGTCAGCAGTATCACCTTCTTGAGAAATATTACCGATATATTTTTTACCTTCTTCTGACTCTTTTATTTTTTCAAGTAAATTTTCATTTGGTATATAAGGTTTCATGTCTTCTATAAGAAAACCTCCACGTTGAAAACGAATACGCCTTCTTTTTTTCCCTAATTTTTTTAATGAACTATTTTTTAGATTTATATATTTTTTTTTTCTAAAACTTCTATTTTGTCCAGTTCTTGGTCTTTTATTTTTTTTATTTTTAGGCAATTTCCTTCTTGATTGACTTTTACTTCTTCTTAATTTTTTGATTTTACCTCTAGAAATATTCATTATATACATATTTATATATTTTATATTCTATATTTATATTAATGGCGAATATAGATAAAACTTCAGTTAGTTTAACTAATAAAACAAAAACTTGTTCAAATAGTTGTTCTTTAAAACATGATTATGGAATAAGTAGTTGTCATATTCAAAAATTAGATGATTATATTAATATAATAGTTGACGGTAAAAATAAAGTAACTTTTAATAATAGCGAATATACATTACAACACGTTAGATTATATAAAGGTTCATGGTATAATTTTGCTAACAAAAATAAACCAAAATATTCTTTAGTATTACACCATAGTGGTGACGGTAAATTAACATTAGTTATTCCAATAAAAGTAGCATCATTAGTAGGAAGTGTTTTTGGAACCAGTGTTAATAAACGCTCTCAATTGTTTTTTAATCAATTTGCAAGTCAAATCACTAATTCTAATGAAAAAAAAGTGGTTAATGTTGTAAATTGGTCTCTGGATTCTATTATTCCAACAAATACACCATTTTGGACATTTAATGTTTCAAAAGATCCAAGTATTCAAAAAAGAGTTGTTGTATTTGATGTTGATTATCCAATGGCAATAAGTAGTGCTGATGTAAATTATTTAAAAAAAGCAGCATTAAAAGAACAAAAACCAGGGAATGTTAAAACAAAAATGGATGTAGAATACAATAAACTAGGATTTGAAGGGTTTTCTAATAGAGAAGGTTTTACTTCTATGAGAGAAGGTATGGAAGATATGAAAAACTTTGATTGTATTCCAGTTGAAATTGATGGTGAACCAGTTGATGAAAAAACCGGAATTGCTTATGATGATAAAAAAGATTTGTCTGGTGATATCCCTTGGCATAAAATTTTAGACAATCCTTTTATTATAATAATCATAGCAACACTTATATTAATGGCTGTATATTTTGTAGTTATACCTGGTGTTATTACATTAATTGCGGGTGATGAACATTATACAATGTATGAAATATGGCAAATGAGTTGATAAAATTAGTATTATGAAATATTAATTTTATTTAGATTTTAGCAGCGTCATGTAAACCATTGAGTGTTGGTTTAAAACTAGGCGAACCAATAATTTTACCAGAACGTGGTAGAATTTTACTAACAATAGATTGTTCTAAATTATCTGGATGTTTAACATTCATTGCTTTCATATGTTGACTTTTTTTAACTTCAGATGAAATATGTCTATGAACTGGTCCAGTCATATCACCCGATTTGTTTATCAAAACATAAGCAGCAATAACTCCCAATGCTCCTACCATTGGATTAACATAAACTAAAGAAATAACTAAAACAGCAACAACAACTTTTCCAAAAGGACTGTCTACCATTTCTTTTACTTGATCAGGGACATCTACATCAAATAATATGTAAATAGCCAATAAAACAGCTAAAATATAGTGGTGTTGTTTATTTCCCATCATTTTAAACAAATTCATATATATCATAGGTGTATAATATTTTTTTTATAAATTGAAATTATTTAAACAAAAAAAATTATTATTAATAATGTCAAACGATGAAATCGCTACTTATTTAGGTTATAAAGGATACACAATTATGAAAGAAAATTTAACTATTGAAGAACAAGAATTAATAAGAAAAGAATTAACTGTTAAACCATTTGTTCCTAAAACTTCTTTATCGCAACCTACTCCATTTCCTATTTATAGAGAATCTAAAAAAAAAATGTATATTCCTAGATTTTATGGACAAGAATATTATGGCGAACCTGAAGAAACCAGAATTTTAGACACACCAAAATTAAATATAAATTTTAAAGGAGAATTAAGAGATTTTCAAAAACCAATTGTAAATAAATATATTCAGGAAGCGAAAAAAAATGGAGGTGGATTATTAGAAATACACTGTGGTGCAGGAAAAACAGTTATGGCATTAAATATAATTTCACAATTAAAAGTAAAAACACTTGTTATTGTTCATAAAGAATTTTTACTACGACAATGGAAAGAGCGTATTGAACAATTTTTACCCGGAGTTAAAATTGGTCGTATTCAGGGAGAAACAATGGATACAGAAGGTAAAGAAATTGTTATTGGTATGTTACAATCATTATCAATGAAAGATTATCCTAGAAAATTATTTCAACAATTTGGATTAACAATTATAGATGAATGTCATCATATTGGTGCTGAAGTTTTTAGTCGCGCTTTATTTACAGTTGTATCAAAATACATGTTAGGATTAAGTGCTACAATGGAAAGAAAAGATAGTTTATCTAAAGTTTTTAAAATGTTTTTAGGACCAATTGTTTTCAGTAAAAAAAGTGATAATAACGCGGATGTTTTGGTAAAAGCAATATATTATAGTCATGATGATGATGAATTTAGTGAAACTGATTTAAATTATAGAGGACAAGTTCATTATTCAAAAATGATAAAAAAATTATGCGAATTCAATAGAAGAACAGAATTTATTTTAAAAGTATTAAAAGACACAATAGATAATGGTGATAAAGAACAACAAATTATGATTATCGCGCATAACAAAAATTTATTGAAATATTTGTTTGAAGCAATAGAACATAGAAAAATTGCAACAGTAGGATATTATGTAGGTGGTATGAAAGAAGAAGCACTTAAAGCATCAGAAAATAAACAAGTAATTATTGCAACTTATGCTATGGCTGAAGAAGCACTTGATATAAAAACACTTACAACGTTAATAATGGCTACACCAAAAACAGATGTAAGACAGGCAGTAGGTAGGATTTTAAGGCAAAAACATAAACAAGCATTAGTTATTGATATAGTAGATCAACATGATATATTTCAGAGACAATGGAATAAAAGAAGAAGATATTATAATAAAAAAAAATATAATATCATATGTGCTGATGTGGAAAATTATAAAAAAAATAAATGGGAAGATATAAGTAAAAAAAAGAAATTTAAATCTGTTGCTTTAAAAAAAGACGCGTTTTTACAGGGTAAATGTATGATTATGGATTAATAATTATAATATAAAATTTTTTATTATAATTATTTACCGTGAGTATAAGGTGCTGAACTACCGAAATAACGATTACCAATAGAATATGGTGCTAATTGACCATGGTTACCACTACTTCCAGGCATACCAAATCCTAACGTACTTCCTCCTTGTTGTTTAGTTCTTCTACGTCTACGTGTTTTACTTCGTTTTCTACTTTTTCTACTTTTTCTTCTAGGTTTTCTACTTTTTCTACTTTTTCTACTTTTTCTTCTTGGTTTTCTAGATTTTCTTGTTCTACTACGTCTTCTTCTTTTACCTCCAGTTAAACTTCTTGCCATATATAATATATAAATATATTTATATTTCTAATTTTTTGATTATTTTCTTGTCTGTAATATTTTCATTTACAATTTTTATTGGTTTCCATAACTTATATTTCTTATTATAAACGCATTTCATTATATGTGTCGTAGATAAATTAACATATTTATCTGGAGAAATATCTTCAAACTCTTCTTCATCATCACTTTCTTCCAATAAATCCAAATTGTCATTTTCTTTAATTTTTCTAAATAATGAATTCATAAAAACACTTGTTTTATAATCTGGTATACACGCAAAATTATGTTTTTCTATACAACCATCATTCATTAGCAATAATTCATAAATATCTGGACGAAGTGTTGCTTTTACAAAAAAGTTTGCTTCTCTCACTACTAAATTTTCTATTTTTTCATTGAAAAATGATAATTCTTTTTTAAATAATCTATGTTGAATACAATATAATTCATATTGTAGATTTTTTATTTTTTTTCTAATGTTATCGTGTGACGTATCTATAATTGGAACACCAAATATCACATCATTTTTACTGTGTGATTTTTGTTTGATATACTTATTAAAAATATTACTTATTTCATCCCATTTGTTTTTTTGTGTAAAACTTCTTATGTCTTTACTTAAACTATAATAAATATTTTCTACATTAAAAAAACGTTGTGATTTAATGTTAAACATTGTACCATAAAATATAGTTCCATATTTATAGCATAATCTGTTATCAAAACAAACATTATATATTTTTATATCTTCTATATGTCTTTTATTATTTGATAATCTTAAAAATAAACATACATTCCATTTCTTCCACCTTCTAAACCATGCAAAATGTTTTCTACCCTTTGGTATTGTTAAATAAAAATTAGAATTAGGAACTTTATTGTGAAATAACTTTTCACGACAAAGTTCTATATTAGGAAACTGGTTAAGTAAATATTGTTTATCTCTGTAATTTAACATTATATAGATAAGTGCGCATTCTTTAAACTATTTACAAATTTAATGTTTCATATTGGTTTTCAAAATTACTCGAGAAACTAGACCCTACAGACTCAATGTTATTTTTTGATGTGTTTAATGATGTTAAATATTTTTTCAATTCATTTTTCATTTGATTTTTATTTTCTGTATTAATTTCTTTTTTTACTGGTTTATTTTCATTTGACATACTTTTGTATATTTCTTTATACTGTTCATTTGGTTTATTTACTAAATCTTTTATTTTTGGATTGGTTAAATTATTTTTAAGAAAATCGTAAATATAATGAACTAAAGCTATCAAAACAAAAGAAATTATTATTTGCTTTAATGTCCATATAATCATATTAATATAGATATATATTACTTTAACCTTGATAAAAACGAACGAATTTCTGTTTTTAAATTAAAATTGTCTTCATTTAATGACGAATAAAAATAAAAATCATTTATTTTATTATTTACTATATCTATTGTAAAAAAAGTATTTGCTTTTTTTTCATTTGATATCATTATTGTTTTTTTTATAATTTTTCTATGATTAAATGGTATTTTTAAAATATTTACTTTTTTTCTATTGTCTAATTTGTTTATTAGTAAATCATAATTTTCTAAATAACCTAAATTTAATTTAAAATCAAGATTTTCTTTGTACAAAATATAGTGATCATTATTTTCTTTATAATAACCATCATAACCCAACAATATTTGCTCTTCATATTCTTTTTTAAATAAATCTGGATTGTCAATCATTTTATTTATGTTTTTTTTTAAGTTACTTGTTAATGGTATTTCCATAATCCAATATTTATACATTTATATAATTTATAAGATAAACTATTTAAATCCATTTGATAAAACACATATAATGGTAAAAGTAGTTTTGATTGACAAAAATGGAACGGTTAGTACGTCAAACATGAATAATATAAGCGAAGAAAATTTGTATAAAAAATGTGGTTTAAGAAATAACAAGGATTTTTCAAAAAGAACTGAATGGTCTTATAAAAAAAATGATACAGACTGTGTTATATGCTTATATGCAAAAGATAATGGTAGAGCAAACTCTGAAAATAAATATGATTTACCGCCACCGGTTGATGAACAATTATATTTTGGAAAAGTTTTACTTGTTTGTTATGATAATAAAAATAAAACATTTATTGATTTTACAAAAGAAGAATGGGAAGCAAAATATGAAAAATTATTTGGTGGTTTTGAAAATTTAGATGAGGAAGATAGTTATAGCGATGAAGAAGAAATACCTGAACATTTAAAAACAAAAGAAGGTTATTCAAAAGAAGATGGATTTATTGTAGATGATGATGATAGTGATGATGAAGATTATATACCTAGCGAAGAAAAAGAAGAAAGTGAAGAAGAATCTGAAAGTTTCGAGTATACAGGAGAAGAAGAAACTGGTGAAGAAGATAGTGACGAAGAAAGTGATGATGAAAGTGAATATGATGAGAGCGATGATGATATTGAAGAAATATTGGAAAGTGATATTGAAGGAGATAATTCAGAATTAGAAGAAGAAGAATACGATGATTAATAATAAATTGAAATATATATTAAAAAAGAAAATTAATATATATTTAATGAGTTCAGTAAAAGTAACAGACCCGGTAGAATTTAGAAAGAATTTAGTAGGAGAATTTAGAAAAATCATAAAAGATAAAAAAAAACAATCTATATCAATTAATTTAGAAAAAGGTATTTACAATTGGACGATTAAAGAAGCAACAAAAAAAAAAGTTGTAAAAAAATGGGAAAATAAATATTTTATACAATTGTATTTAGACAAATTTAAAAGTATCATGAAAAATATAAATCCAAAAATGGAAAGTTATAATAAAGATTTGTTAACCAAAATAAAAAAACAAAAAATAAAAAGTCAAGACATTGCTTTTATGACGCATCAAGAAATGAATACAAAACTATGGAAAAACTTAATTGAAGCAAAAATAAAAAGAGATAAAAACGCAACAACAATGGACATTTCAGCAATGACAGATGAATTTACTTGTTTTAAATGTAAAAAAAATAAATGTGCTTATTATGAACTTCAAACTAGATCTGCAGATGAACCTATGACAACATTTGTAACTTGTCTTAATTGTGGAGCAAGGTGGAAATGTTAGAAATATTAATTCTATATTTATATATAAATGATACCAACAAATTTAAAAGTTGAGTTTAATGAAAGTAATTTATACCTAAAAGTTTCATGGGATGATATGGGTAATAGTGTTCAAGTGTATAAAGTTTTTAGAAATAAAACTGTTGGTTCACGTCCTATATTTAGTGGATTGGGTAAAAGTGAAAATAATAAACGTTTTTTTATTGACTATGACCCTCCAAAGAAATCAGGAACAATATTAAAATATATTATTTCGTGTAAAATAAATAATAAATGGTATCCATATTCAAAACCTTATACTATAAATGTTAGTTATCCTGGCGTTGAATTAATAGAACCTCCAAAATTATATAATCATAATGTTGAAGGAACTACTGTATCACAAATTAATTGTGTAGGTTGGTATATTTACGATTTATACGATTATCCTCTACCTCCTAGAAAAAATGATATAATTAGTAATTCATGTTATTGTATTAAAGATGATGGAATGTTTCCAAATAAAATTTATGTAAAAAATGTTGATACATTTAATACTGAAAATGTAGAACAAGATTTCTTTTCATTATCGTATACTAAACCAACCAATAATTTACAATTTAACACTGATATATCTGGAACATATTTTAAATTAAAATACGCAGTGCTTTATAGTGTACCAGGTATAAATAAAAAATTAAGATCAAGAGAAGTTATGAGTGATTGGACAGATTATTATACAATCTATACTAAACCTAATCCACCTATTAATTTCGATATAAAAAAAATTAGTTACAATGATTGTTATTATACTTGTTGTTTAAAATGGGATGTAGAATATTTAAAACAAAGTAAAAATAACGCAAATCCAAAACAAACATTTGGTTATAAAATAACTACAGCATTAGATAATATTGAAAAAGTATTTGAAGATAATACATTAGATCTAGGGGAAGCATTATATCCTATACCTATTGGATTACCATATGATATACAAAATAAAGTAATAATACAAACAAAAAACGGCGATAAATATTCTGAACCATCCATTATTAATATATGCATACCAAATAAACCTGAAAAATTAAATTATACAGTTACTAACTATTCTACTAATTATTACAATGTTTCTTTTTCATGGAATTTTAAAAATAAATATGAATATGTTTTAACAAATGTACTAAGTGGTAAATCTTATAATGTTTTGAAAACTACAGAAAATGGCAACTATTGTTTTAAATTATCAACACCATTGTTATATAATCATAGTTATGATTTTGAAGTATATGCTTTAGCTAAGGGAACATTTAAAAATATGAAAAGTTTAAAAAATTTAATTAATGTAAAAGTTAATTTACCAGAAAAATTTATGCCAGAGGCACCTATTTTAACATCATTTGGTTTAAATAATTCTATTACATTAAGATGGACACGCATTGAAAATATAAATTGTTATAAAATATATAGACAAATTTTTTCAAGTAATAAAATGAAAAGTATAACTGAAAATGATTTATTGTGTGAAGTTGACAAAGATACTCATATATATAATGATAAAGAAGTTCTTGATGATGTAAGATATATTTACTATATTAAAAGTATTAATAATTATGAAAGTAAATTATCTAATTATGTCATTGAAACACTATAATTTGTGAATAAATTTATTAAATTAAATAAATTTATTATATATAATTATGTCTTTAATTCCAGAACTCACGCATAATTCTTTTGCTTCTAATGGTATTATTCTTACTTGGAATTATATTACAACCGCACAAAACTATAAAATATATAGAATGATTTATAGTGATGGAACAACTATACCAACACCTCAAGAATCTGACTTATTAGTTACACTACACGGTGGTATAATTAAATATATAGATAAAACTGTAACTACAGAACAATTATATATTTATTTTATACGTTCTATTACAAATAATACAGAAAATAATTTGAGTAGTGGAACTATAGCCAATTGGTGTCCACCAATTGTTATTTGTAAAACAACGAACTTAATTAAAAATACTGGAACATTAAATAACAATTCAAATATGAGTGGTAGAATGAGATATGCCAAAAAAATAGCAGGAAATTTAAAATCGTCTTTTAGATAATAAAATATTATTTAAATATATATGTCTAACTACGCGGTTTCAAATGGTGGTTTAACAGGACAATTTTATATAAATGATAGGAAAATTGTATTTAATTGGGTAGTTGATAATCCTAGTCAATATTCATATTATGAAATCATGATAAATCAACAAATATATACAACTAGAGAAAGACAATGGACTATAAATAATGTATTTCCAGGTTCATACACAGCCAAAGTTAGAGGTAATGTTACTTGTGGTAGAACATTATGGTCAGCACCTGTTACTGTTGTTGCTAATTATCCACCTCCAACATTTTTAAAAAATTTATTTACCCGTGTTCACACGCATATTGAATATGAATGGGAAGATTTAAATTACGATGTTTATGAACTAGATTTAGATGGTGTTATTGTAACAAAAAAAAAAGACGAATTAACACATACAAAAGAATTAGTTATAGCGAGACAACATAATGCTCGAGTTAGAGGAAAAATAAATATGTTTAATTTTACTACAGATTGGTCAAATTATGTAAACACTACTGCTGATTATCCAGGAACAATTATCAATAATATTATATTTAATCGTGAAAATTTTGGAAGCGAATTTCTTGTTAATTGGACACAACATCCAGATGCTTATCAATATGAAATTGAATGGGTTCCGCAATTCAGAAATCTAGGAACATGGCAACCTATTCGTTTATTTGAACCAGTGTTAACTTTATTTGATAAAACAAAATCTAGTTATGCGTTCGCTATGTTAAAATTAGGATTTAATTACGAATTTAGAATTCGTGTTATATATAAAAAATACGATAAAGCAGATATTGACGCAAATAAAATGTTTTCAGCGTGGAGTGAACCAAAATCAGTTAATCCATTATATAAAGCACCAATTCTAACACAAATAAAATATAATGAAGCAACAGAAGAAAAAAGTAGATTTATTGATTTTGATTGGGATATTAATAATCAAAATATTTTGTTACAAGACTTTCAATACATACAATATAAAATATATCGTTCAGGATTAAATCGCGACTATAAACACATAGCAACTTTAAAAGCAACGGATAAACAAGTTATACTAGATGAAACTCATAATACACTACAAGTAAATTATGAAGATCTTACAGTAAGTTTGTATAAAAAATATTATTATAAAATATCAATAGTTTATTCTTTTCCTTATGGTGATTACACTTATGAAACTGAAACAGAATTAAGTAATTTTTTATCAACCGAAGCATGTGGACAAAATTTCCAAAGAGAATTTCCATATGGTAGATGGAATAATCGTTCAACAAACTTAAAATTATTTCCAATTATTTCTGTTTGCGGTAATAATATAAAAAAATCTGGAAACATTTATAGAAATACAGCAAAACAAATGCCACAGAGAGAATTGTATGCTTACTTATCAAAAAATAGATATTATTTTTATAGATAAATTATTTATAAATCAATTATATCCAAATCTTTCAAACACCAGTATTCACTACCACCGTTTGGAATTGGTCTTCTTATTATAAATGGTAATCTTTTGGCATATAATTCTCGTTCTGCTATTGTATAACTATCAATTACATTCGATGGCAATGAAATAAAAGGATCTGCTCCATTATCTAATTGTTTTGCTCTCACACCTAAAATTCTAGCCTTTTCATATTTAGTTAACATAGGAATAGTTGTATGTAAAGGATCAATTATCATATTGTTAAAATCCCTTGTTATTTTAGTTAAACTTTTAACTTCATTATAACTTAATTGTTTAACTTCTGGATGATAATCTAACAATACTTCATTTGATTGTTGAGTTTGCTCGATTTTATTATATTCTTCATCTTCACTTTCTTCATCACTATCATCACTTTCGTCGTCTTTATTTTCTTCATCTTCTTCATCTTCTTCATCTTCTTCATCTTCTTCATCTTCATCTTCTTGTTCTTCTTCTTGATCTTCTGCTTCTTTATTTTCTTGTTCTTTTTTTTCATTTTCTTTTTCTGCTTCTTTATTTTCTTGTTCTTTTTTTTCATTTTCTTTTAATTCATTTTGTAGTGTTTCTGTATTTATCTTTATTTCTTGCAATTGTTTTTTATTGTTTTCAAGATCTACTTTTTCTTCTACATTTGTTGTAACTTCTGGAATATTTATAACTGGTAAAATATTTTTTGCTGAAGGATTTTCATTCTCAAAAACTAATTCATCACTTTCTTTTAATCCTTCATTTTCTAGACTATCAACAATATTTACCAATTTTTGTTCATCTAAAGGTTCTTCTTTAAAAGATAAATTTTGCGCCATTATTATAATATAATATAAGTGTTTAATATTTTTTCAATTTATTTGTAAAAAATATTAAATAATATATTAGTTGAAAGTATTCCAAACCTTATCACAATTAGCACAGATATATAAATATTTCATTTTTTCATCATCTACACGTAAATAAATTATTTTGTTTTTTTTTGGATTTTCAGAATTATTACTGTCGCAACTAGCATTTGGACATTTAATATTATCTATAATTGGCAACGTTGGATCCATTTTTGTATATTCATTTATTAAATGATGAAAATTATCTGAACCACTATTTTTTATATGCGTTTTTGAAACACATATGTTATTTAAATTTTGTTTAAATGAATCATCTTCATTACCACAATTGCGACAATAATATATTAATGAATCCATTTGTTTACTTTTCATTCTGATATAATACATGTTATTACAAACTTTACAGAAATGCATATCTATATATATTAATAATATCTATTTATTATTTTTTTTCAATTTATTTTATTTATTTTGAGATATTGATTTAAATTTTGACAAAAGAACTTCATAATTTACGTCTATCTCCATTGAGTATATTGATGTTCTATATTTGGTAGTTTCTTTTTTTTTTAAAGAATCCTCTAAACGTTTAATAATTTTGCTGTAATTATTAATAATATGATTACTAACAATATCATTAAATATATTGAATTGTTTCCCATACCAATTATTATTTTCCTTATGTCTTAGTCCATTTAATATAGCAATATCGTAATTTTTATATTCTACAATTTCATTATATTTTTTAAAATCTTTATGTTTCTCTGTACAACCTGGTTCATTTAATAATGGTTTATTATGAAATAATGTAACTAGTGTTAATAATATTGTTGATATGCTCTGACAAGAAGTCCACGATTCACCACGCCATGTATTTAATAATGATAAACAAACTTTACCATTTCTATATAAATTTGGATGAAATCTTGTTTTACCATCTCCAGTTATAAATTTTGCCTTTGGTGGGGATGCTGGATAATTCGAGGGAAAAGTAAATTCAAAATAATAAAATCCATCTTGATATATTGTTTCATCTGGTCCTATTATTAAAGCATAACCTTTCTTTAAGTTTTCTTCATCGTGAAAATAATAAATTCCATGTTTGTGTAGCGGATATTTATTAATTTCTATTACATCTTTCGCAATGCGCTTTTTTGTATCCATAGGTATATAATTATTGCCATCTTCCATTATATAAATAATATTTAGAAAGGTTTAAATTATTATTACAAATATATTTTTTAAACGATAAAATGTAATAAAAAATATAATAAAAAAGTATTTGATAAATAAAAATAAATAAAAATTGACTTAATAAAATATGTTGAATATTTATTAAGATGCCAAAATTCGATAACATTTTAAAATCATATAAAAGAAAAGGTAATGTTAGTATAACTCACACTAGAATACCTCACAAAAAAAATGAAGATGGTAAGTTACCACTTAATGGTTATGGTGGTTCTTATCACGTAGCAATAGATGTTTTAAAAAAATTCCACGATCAATATTATGATGCTGTAATTAAAGGTAAACGTGATGAATATTTAACAGAGAAACAATTAGTAAATGGTGGACCGATACTAGAAGATTTTGATTTTAGATATTCAAATGAAATTGATTATAGAGTTCATAATGAAGAACACATTGATGACCTTATTAGTTTATATATGGAAAAACTTCTTGAAATTTATGATATGAAACCAGGTACAAGTTTTCCTATTTATTTATGTGAAAAGAAAAATGTTAATATGTTAGATGATGTAACAAAAGATGGAATACATATGACAATTGGTATTAAATCTGATCGAGTTGTTAGAGCAATACTTAGAGAACTAATACTAGAAGATATTAGTTTAGTATTTGAAGAATTAGACTTACAAAATAGTTATGAAGAAGTATTAGATTCTGGTATTAATAAAGGTTCTACAAATTGGCAAATGTATGGTTCAAAAAAACCATTGAATGAACCTTATCAATTAGTATATAATTATGAAATAACAATAAATGATCCAGACGCAGAAGACGGTCTTTATGAAATAGAAAGGAAATCAAATAAAATGACAAAAGAATTGTTTTATAAACTATCTGCACAATATGATAAACATATCGAATACAAATTAAAAGAAAATATGATGGACCTTTACAATAAAATGAAAAAAAGTGGTGGTCCAAAAAATATTAAAATCAAAAAGTCTAGTATAAAAAAATATAGTGCCAATACTGGAAATAGTAAAAGTGAAGCATATAAAGATATTACTAGCGAAGAAGAATTAGATGAAGCAATTGAGGAATGGTTTTCGCAAATAAATGCTGATGATTATGTATTATATGAAACACATAAATTCTTAATGATATTAGACAAAACATATTATTGTGATTATCATAAATGGATTAAAGTTGGTTTGGCATTACACAATATTAAACTAAAGCATACTTTTCACGATCAACATGGTAGAATGTTTCTATCATGGATGAAATTTTCATCGCAATGGAAAAATTTTGATTGGGAAAATGATATACAACAGCACTGGCAAACATGGTCTAATTTTGCTTATCAAGAAAAAGGTGAAGGGCTAACTGAAAAATCTATTATGTGGTGGGCAAAAGAATCTAACAAGTTAAGATATAAAGAAATAAAAAATGACACTGTTGATTATTATATTCAAAAAAGTCAATCTTATGGAAAAACCGCTCATGATATTGCTATGGTCGCTTATCAACTTTATAAAGATAAATTTAGATGTGTTAGCATTAAAAGAAATGAATGGTATGAATATAAAAATGGACGTTGGAAGCCATTAGATAGAGGAACTACTCTTAGAAAACTATTAAGTACAGAAATTAGTAATATTTATTCTAGAAAAACCTGGGAAGAAAAAGAAAAATTAACTGCTATAGCGGACCAAACAAATGAACCAGATGAAATTAACATTGCTGGTGTTTCTTATAATAATTCAACCGAAGGTCAACAACAAGAAGAAATAAATAATCTTAAAAGCAAAAATCAAAACACTAAAACTCCTATGGATCAAGCAGTAAATACATTGATGAAGAAAATTCACGCACTATCTGATATTAGTGTTATGCTAAAACAAACTAGTTCTAAAAATAATATTATGACAGAATGTTGTGAATTGTTTTATGAAGAAGGATTTGAAGAAAAATTGGATGCTAACCCAATGTTGTTTTGTTGTCCAAATGGTGTAATTGATTTTGAAAATAAAGTCTTTAGACCTGGAAGAGCAGAAGACTATTGTTCATTATGTAATAATTTACCTTATAAAAAACCAGAAGAAAATACAGAAGAAGATAATATGTATATAGAAAGTGTTAATACATTTATGGCTCAATTATTTCCTAATGAAGAATTAAAACAATATATGTGGGAACATTTGGCAACTGGTTTGATTGGTACAAATGATAATCAAACATTTAATATTTACAATGGTTGTGGTAGAAATGGTAAATCTGTTTTGGTTAAATTTATGGAAAAAATATTAGGTGATTATAAAGGTAGTGTTCCACTACAATATATCACGCAAAAAAGACCACAAGCAGGTGCGGCATCTCCTGATATTGCTGCTTTAAAAGGTGTAAGATATGCTGTTATTCAAGAACCACAAAAAGGTGCTCCATTAAATGAAGGTATTATGAAAGAACTAACTGGTGGTGATGAAATTACTGCTAGAAAGTTGTTTTCGGATATTATTAGATTTACACCACAATTTAGTTTATGTGTATGTACTAATCATTTATTTGATATTAAATCAAATGATGATGGTACATGGAGAAGAATTAGAGTATGTGAATTTATATCTAAATTTGTTGCTAAGCCTTCGAAGAAGGAAGAAGATTATGAATTCTTAATTGATAAAAAATTAGAAGCAGATAAACTAGATAAATGGAAGCATATGTTTCTTCAAATGCTAGTTCAAGTAGGTTTTAAGAGTGGTGGAATTGTAAATGATTGTGATGCTGTATTAGAACAGGGTAAAAAATACAGAAAGAAACAAGATTACTTCAGCGAATACTTCGAAGAAAGAATTATTAAAGCAGAAGAAGAAACCATGTTGATTGGTAAATCAGAATTAATTGATGACTTTAAGAATTGGTTTAGTGAAAATCACGGTAAAAATATACCTAAGGGACAAGAACTATATGAATTTCTAAATAAAAAAATAGGTGCTTATAAAAAGAAAGGATGGTGGGGGTATAAAATTAATTATCAAAATGAGGATTCATCAGAATTGACAGCAAACGCTATCGAATAAATCATATAATATTTAAGTTAAATGTATTATATAATTTTTTTAATTTTTGGCATTAAAATAAATGGTAATAAAGCAAATAAAAATAATCTGGTCAAAATCATAGGTTGTCTATATTGTTGTTTAAAAAATGTAACAATAAATAATATTATAACTAATGAAAAATATATTCTTTTTAAAATTATATTTAATAATATCCATCCTGACATTTTTTCCTCATAATAATAACTTAAACGATTGTTAATATTCTTATCTGATTTTCTTTGTTTTATTTTATCTGATATTTCATCTCTTTTAAATCTTGACATATCCAAAAATTTTTTATGCTTATTGATGTATAAATCTTGACTATGTAATAAATCTAAATTTGTAAGAATATCTCCTTTGTAATCTTGTAATATACTTGTTAATTGATTTTTTTTCTTACTCCACATATTTTTAACTTTTTCATTCAACATATTATCATAATTTGTTTTACCTAATGAATCATAGTATTTTTTTTGTAACTTTAATAAATTATCATTTTTAGTTATATCCATTAATTCTCCATATTTCACTACTGCTTGATTATAATCTTTTGCAGCACCTGCTTTAGCAGCAGCACTTTTACAAGCAGAATCACATTTAAAAGCATTATTATTTGAAAATTCTACCATTTTATTTATAGTTGACATATCACTCAATAAGTTTTTACTAGCCATTATTATATAATGATTAGAAATTAAACCCGACTAAAATTTGAAAATTTTTCAGGTTGAGACGGACTAACTAATTGACTTGAAGAACGACCTAAACTATTATCTAAAGAAAAACCTACAAAACTTTCTTCTAAACATTTTTCAGGGTCACCACAACAACCGTCTTCATTACACTTATATGTTTCTCCATTTCTTCCTTCTAATTTACTATCTCTAATACCTTCGTTGTATGGTACATTTATTTTATTATAATTGCGATCATTTCTAAAATAATTAAAGAATAATTGACTAGATAATCTTACAATAGTTATTGCTATTGTTAATATAATACCAACTGTTGAAATAAAACTAGGAAACCATGGTCTTTTTCGTAAAATTGTAAATATTAATACAATAACTGCTGAATATGTTAATGTTTGAAATATTTTTTTATGTTCTTCATATCTATCATATTCGTAATTACCTATTTCTACCATTCTAGCACGATTTAATTTATCGTTTTTAACAACATCATATTTTTTTTTTATATTTTCTGTTTCTAAGTCTAAAACAGATGCCATTGCGCTTTGGTTAACATAATTTCTTCTATTTTTTTCAAGTATTTTTTGTTCATAACTATACATATTATTTAATTGGCTAAACAATCCTTTTCTAACATCAACCAAATCTTTAATTTTTTTCTTTAAATTATCAACATCAATACTAGAAGCATTACTATCATTATTTAATGATTGTAAGTTTTGATATAAATGACTCTCTATTTGTTTTAATGTTTCCAATTGTTTGATAACATCTTCATGTTGTCCTTTTAATTCTGTTTGTCTTGCTGCTACACTCATATATATTATTTAATCACAAAAAAATATATATTAATCTTTATTTTTATTTATTAAATAAATTGTTCCCCCAAATATACCTATCATACCAATAAACCACATATATGTACGCATCGTCATTGAATCCAGTCTTATTTTACTGTCTTTTTCCATAATACGCAACATTATTTGTTCTGGCGTTAATGATTGATTTGGATCAGAACCAGGTCTTAATTTTAGTTTTGTATCTTGAAATTCTTTCATTTTACCAATATTTTGTGTACCCATTGATGCTTCTTTACTAAAAGTTTTATTAACTAAATCAATATTTGATTTTCTTAAAAGAGCCGCTCTCTCAAATAGTGAAGTTGCAGTCTTTTTTAAATCTTCATTTTGACTTTGTAATTGGGAATACTCTGAAGTTAAATCATTTTCTATCATTTCACCGTTTTTGTCTTTCCATTCATATGCGTTTTCACATGCACCACGCTCAATAGCATTCACATATTCATTACAACTTTTTTTGCCGTTTATTTTTGGATACATACCATCTTTATTTCGGTCTAGTATAGGGCCACGTAGTTTACAACCTACTTTACACGCTTCCATTTTATTTAATTCTAAAATGTCTCCACAATCTTTTTCACATTCTTTTATATTTCTTAAAATCTTATTATACTTTGTTCTAAAAGATGTCATTGTTTGTTCATAACCATCAATTCCCGCGTTGTAATCCGATTTTTTCTCTCTTAAAAATGCTTTATCATCTTCATTTAATTTTTTTACATTCACATGCCCTTTTCCTACATAGTCAAAACCTTCTATTACATTACTATTTGGCATATTTATTCTATTTTCTAAATGTTTTATTTTTTTTGATTTATTATTTAAATAACTCAATCCATCTGTAAACTCGTCATTTAATTTCTTTTTTTTATTTTTTGTATTATCATTAAATACATTTGATACATCATTCAATAACTTATTTATATCCATCTTTAAATATATATAAATAAAAGATAAAAATTATAAAACTTATTATGAAGCATTTGTCATAATATTAACTGTTGTTCTTATTCCAGAATCACTATTTGATTTTTTTGTAGAACTACTAGTAGGATCATAATCACTTTTTAATTTATAAAGTTTTTCAGATAATTTCTTTTTTGCTTTTTTTATTAAATTAACTATAAAAATTACAAAACTAATACCTATTATTGCTACTGCTGCTATTAAAACATAGGTTGAATCATAATCTAAATAAATTAATACAATTGTTAAAATAAAAGCCAAAAACCATAAAGCATAATGTATTTTTAAAACATTTGCGTCTTTTACTGAATCTTCAAAACTTCTTTTTAAAGCTAAAGTATTTCCCTGTAAATCATTTAATTTTTTCTTTTGCGCAACTAAATTTGTATGACTAGTATTTAATGTACTTCTAGCACTTACATTTTTGTCTTCTATTTTCTTTGTTTTTTTTCTTGTATCATCTACCGCTGTTTTTAAAGACTTTATCTCATCAATTAGTTCTTTATTTAATTGGTCTATTTGTGCTCCTAAATCATTTGTTGTAACTCCTGAACGACACTCTTGTGTTATTTTTGTTATAGCGCCTCCATCGGGGATTTTTTCAATGGTTTTTGCATTTTCTTTTGTATGACTATTTTTTTTTGTTTTACAACTATCTGATAATTTTGAAAATTCTGGTAACAATCTTTTTTTTCCCGTATTTGTAATATAATAAGCACTATTAGCATTATCATTATCTATAATAACTTTATCTACATTTAAATAACATGGTTCATATTTACCTACATCATCACCTTTTGTTAGATTAGACAATTCCGATTCTGTTATAATATTTGTTCCTGCTGTTATTCTACAACTTATATGTGGTGATAATGTATTGTTATTGCTAGCATTTGTTGGATTCCAAAATTGAGTTGCATCTGTATTTGCGTCTTTATAATGCGGTACTTTTCTAACTACACCTAAATTATTTACTAAATAATAAACTGGATTACCATTTACTAATTTATTTAATTTATACAACCCTTTTGGTTTTCCTGTTGATGAACCTTGTTTAGCATAATATTGTTTTGATTTTTCTGCGTATTGTTTCAACTTTTCATTAAATGAAGCAGTTTTATTTTGAATACTGCCAGACGGTGTACCTTCTACTGTTTCTTCAATTGGAGAAACACTATTGTTATACCAATTATTTTCATCGTCTGGTCCACTATCAAATCCTTCACGAATACGACTTCTTCTAACTACTCGCTTTATATTTTTGAAAAATTTTTTTATATTATTGCCTTGTTTTAAAGATTCTTCTTTACTATTTGAATCGCGTAAAAACATTTTATATAGAATAAAGATAGAAAATGTATTTTGTTAATTCTTTATTTGTTTGTATAAAAAATATATTAATAATCCTGTTCCAACTGAATAATATCCTAAATTAAAAAAATTATAACGTTTTGATTTATGCATATCTTTTTTTAATGTTGATGAAGCATCATATGAATGAAAATCACTTTTGTATTGATTTTCCTTTTTTTTTATTTCTCTATCTAAATTATTAAATTGTGTATCATTGTTTGACATTGCTTTTTTTCTAGCTTTAACACGTGCTTGTATTGTACTTTTTAAATTCTTCATTGCGTTTAAATGATTATTTAAACCTTTTTCAGCATTATTATATTTTCTTTTATGCATTGCTTTTGTGTTTGGTTTTTTGTGTATATTTTTAACATAATCGGAAAAAGATGTTTCAAAATTATTTATTTGTTGCGATGCTGTTTTAAATAATCTATCTTCTTCATTACAAAAATCTATTGTTTCTTTATTTTTATATTTTTGTTCACACGGCATATATATAATATTCAAATAAATTAATAACACAATCTGTAATATTTTGTAGTTATAGATGTTCTTGTTGACCTAGTTATCTCACATAATTGATTTGGTCTTAATCCTATTGCTTGTGCTACTGGATCAAAACGTTTAATTTCAGGAAATTGCTTATCATTCAATATATTATACTTTTTTATTATTGCTGCTTTTTCATCGCTACTACATATTCTATGTGGTGGAACCAGAGAATGTTCTAAAATGTTAAATAAATATCTATGAAGTTGAAATATATTGAAATATATTTTATCTTGTGCATAAATATTTTCCATCAATTTTGTTAATGTATCATTTGGTGCTTCTTTTGTTATTATAATAAATTCATCTTTTTCTTCTAAAACTTCATCATTATGATACAAATCATCGATAATATCATAAACATGGTTTGGTCTTAATTTTGTTGCTAAATGATATTTCACGTATACTTTTTTATTGTTTTTCTCATTTGTTAACAACATATCTAATTGTTCATTTTTAAACAAAACATGAATATAATTAATGCTAAAGTTTTCATATTCGCTGGTATTAAAACCACGACGCTTTAATAAATCTAAAATATTTTTTCTTGAACGAAATATTTTAGATACAATTTGACTATTAACAGAGTTTGACATTATATTATAATTATTTATAAATTTTATATTATTTTTCAATTTAATTTATTTTTTTGATTCCGCCATTACCACCTTTCTGATTTGGTCTATAAAAATCAAATTCATCATCGGTCTCGTCCTTTTCACCATCGTCTAGATTATTCAACATTGGCATTTCTTGTTGGTCTTTTTCTTTTTTTTCTTCAAAAATTGTTTTAATCTTAATAACTGGATTACCGTTATTATCTAAGTCTAATGGTGGTAAATTTTCAGGTGGATTATTTGGATCATCGTCAGGAGTATGTGGGCTATAACTAGGTGTTTGTGGACCTTGTGGTGGATTATTTGGACTATAACTAGGTGTACGTGGACCTGATGGTGGATTATTTGGACTATAACTAGGTGTACGTGGACCTGATGGTGGATTATTTGGACTATAACTAGGTGTACGTGGACCTGATGGTGGATTATTTGGAGGGTAATGAGGCGAATGTGGGGAAAAATCACTAGTCATACCGGGCATTTGTCCTTGATTAGACATACCCCAATTTCCTTCATTATCTACATAATCTATAGCAAATTCTTCTGGTTTTCCATGTTTTAACTCACTAGCATCTAACGTCATAACATTTGAAGATAATCCCAATAAATTATTGGTTGTTAATGTAACATTATTCGACTCTTCATCAATACTACTAATTATCCATTTTCTATTTGCTACATTATCGTTTATCCACATAACACTATCACCTTCATTAAATAAATGAACTTTTGCTGCTTCTATAGGTGTAAATTCTTTTCTTAATTTATCTTTTACTGTATTTTTTTCAAAAACCTTTTCTTTTCTTACTTTTTCTATCACGGCAACAATATCATCATAACTATCTAATCCTGTTAATGTTGTTATATCATTACCTCCTTTTAAAGATAATAATTGATCTACATTTTTGTCTGTAATGATTCGCATATGAACATTCATTGCTTGTAATTCTTGTATTAACAACTTAAACGCATATGGAACTTTTACAATACTAAAATCACGACCAAATTTACTTATATTTACTATATTTGCCTCGTATTTTGATACATCTACAAATTTTATCGGACCGTCTACCATTGGACTTATAAAAATATTCTTACTTTTATTGTAAATGGCAACGCAACCTGATTTATTACATATCGCCATATAATATTTATCTCCACGTTCTAACATTGAATCTTTTACAAAATGACTTAATCCATGTGCTACCAAACAATCACGGTCCATCTCACCTATCCTTAAACCTCCATCATTCGCGCGACCACCTACTGTTTGACGTGTTAATTGATTTCTAGGACCTCTAGAACGATGATTGATTTTATCTTTGACCATATGCTTTAGCCTCAAATAATATGTGGGGCCAATATAAATATTTGTTTCTAATTGTTCCCCCGTCATACCATTCATTAAAAATTCTGTTCCCGATGAATGAAACCCCTGTTTTACCAACATCTCACCATACTCTTTATGTTTTGGACCTTTATTTATAAATGGCGTACAATCTCCATAAGCACCGTATAAAGCACACACTTTTGCTTGTTGTGCTTCTACCAAATGCCCTATTGTCATACGAGAAGGCATAGCATGAGGATTCACTATAATGTCTGGTATTAAACCATTTTTTGTTATAGGCATATCGCTTTCTTTTAATACTATTCCAACAGTACCTTTTTGTCCAGCACGACTACAAAATTTATCTCCTATCATTGGAATTCTCTCATCACGAACACGTATTTTTGCTATTTTTTTACCAAATGAATTTGTTGTAATAAATGATTTATCTACAAAACCTTTTTGACCTTTTTTTGGTTTTTTTGAATTATCAATTAATTCGCCAGGATTTTCCGAATTTACTGAAACTTTTCCTATCAAAATTGTTTTATCATCTACTTCAACATTTTCTTTTATTAATCCTGTTTCTTCATCTAAATAACTATAATTATGTCCAGGTTTTAATCCTATCACTTCATCACTATTAATGTAAACAAATTTATTTGATACCGTAACATCACCAACCGTTTCTTCTTTTTCACTTTCTTCATACATATTATAATATGTTGTTCTGTAACCACCTCTCTTTAAAAAACCCTCATTTATAATAATAGCGTCTTCTGTATTATATCCTGAATAACACATAATTGCCACTATTGCGTTTTCTCCATAAGCATGTTCATCATTGGTTACATATTTTAAATATCTACTTTTAACCAATGGATTTTGACCGTAATTTAATACAATTCCACTTTTATCTATTCTATTAATAACATTTGTTGAATACATTGATACTGCTTGTTTACCTTGACCACAAGAAAACGCGTTTCTAGGATATGGATTGTTTTGTAAATGAATTACTTGATTTGCCATAACACTAAATATAAAAGAAGGATGTATCTCCGCATGAGTTATTTTTTTATCGATATATTCTTCTAATTTATCATTAAATTTTGCCATTATTATTCCTTCGGCTTCCATAGAATCTATATATTCCACCATACAAGAGTTTTCACTATCAATTGAATCTATTTTTTTTATAGAATTACCATGGTTATCGCCAGGCTGATTTATACCATAAATACAATCATTCCACGTTAATGTTTTGCTTTTTAATTTTTCTATTTATTTTTTATTACCTATGCTTAACTGATTATTTGCCATATAAAATACTGGATGACACAAACGACCAGCATCCGTATTAATCCATATCTCTTTTTTTGATATATCCCATAGTAAACTAGTATAAATATTTATTTTGTTATTTCTTCTATATTGCTTTAATGTCTTCATTATTTCTTGAGGACTTCTTGTTAGACCAACCCAAGCACCGTTCACAAAAATTTTTACAGATAATTCTATATGTTGTGGAGTACATTCTTCCAATAATTCCATACCTAATTGTCTTAATAAAGTTACATATGGATAACCACTTTCACTTGTAGTTATTTTTGTTGAAACAGTTAAATGCTTATGTAATCCTACATTTCCACCGTCAGGAGAATGTATTGGACAAAAATTACCCCATTGCGTTCCCTGAACTTTTCTAGGTGCTACTATTTTCGCACCATCTGCCGATATTGGAATATTTGTTTTTCTTAATTGACAAACAGTAGAAAAAAATGATAATCTACTTAAATCTTGTAGTGCACCCAATCTTTTTGTATGTTCGGTTGAACCCCAATTTCCTTTAAATGCCTTTTTAAAACCACTCTCCACTATTTTATCGCGAAATATTAAATCTCTATTATAAATTATTAAACCTATAAAATTTTCATCTTGATAATTTCCTTTATGATAAAAAAATTCTTTGTCAATTTTCAAATATATATTTTTTAATTGTAAATTATAATACTCTTTAAATAGATCTTTTATCAAAATACCTGATGTTTCCAGTCTTTTATATCGATAACTATCTCTATCTGTTGGTTTTTCTTTTTTGGTGTAAACTAATAATAGTTTTTTAACCATGTAACCTAGATAATATGCTTTTTGTTTAAAATTTAATTCGCCAATATGGGGTAATAAATAATTCATTAAAATTTCCATTGCATGATTAACTGTTTTTCCTTTTGTATGCGTTGCTATATACTTTAATGCTTCTATTTGATTGAAAACTATACTAGCATCGTGAATACTAGGGCGAAATAACTCTACCATATAATCATATCTTTCCATATCTAAAATACAAGTTTCAATAATATCTTTATCCGATAAAACTCCTAATGCTCTCATTAAAATAAATAATGGTATTGGTTTTCTAACATTTGGAATTACAACTACTATATTATTATTTGTTAATGATGGTGTTTCTGTTACTATTCTTACTGATAATGTACGTACTGGTTTTGATATATCTTCAGATACAGAACGCAAATCTACACTATGTGAATACATATCATTGAATTTATCTTTTACTATAATATAATTGTCTGCAAATCTTTCTTGACTTACAATTACTTTCTCTTTTCCATCAATTATAAAGTAACCACCTAGATCATTTCTACATTCACCCATTGAATGCCTTACATTTTTTGTTAAACCATTTAACAAACACATTTTTGACCTCAACATTATTGGAAAATTACCTAAATATATTTTTTCCATTGTTTCCATTTTTTTTAATTCCAAATTTTCATTATTTGGACCTTTTGTTCTTATTATATATTCAATATCTACATCATAATGTATTGACATCGTATAAGATAAATTTCTTAATCTCGCCTCATTCGGATACATAAAATGTTTTCTATTTTTATCGCCATCCTTATCGTATATTACTGGTTTTCCTATGTAAATTCGTTTACCATCCATTCCACCCATATAAACTTTACATTCATACTTAAATAATTTGGTTTTTTTATCTTGATCTTTAAAAAAAGATATAGGATTTTTTTGCTGAAATATTTTATAAATATCGCGTTCAAAAAAATCATTATATGACTTTAAATGATGATCCACTAAAATAGTTGGATTATTTTTAAAATATAAATCTATTAAATCCCAAGCCATTTTTTCATACTCCATTGTATATTATATCATTAGCATATTTTTTTAATTATAAATAAATATTAAATGTTAAAATATTTATTTATCCACGAATTGCTAATAACATAAATCCACCAATTAATACAAACATCATTATTAATGGAAATAAAACTAGTAACCATGATACTTTTGAGTATCCTTTGCGACATAAGTAATCTAATATTAATGTCCATACTATAATATATAGTATTTTCATTGCAAATGCTGAAACTTTATTATTACATGGTGCTTTAAACTGACCCACGCAATACTTATTTTCACCGTTTAAATTCTGTGCAAGAATCATTATAATACTTATTGCTGATATTGCTAAATAAAATTGTGCTGGAACACATAGTGATGCTATTTTATTTGTAATACTTCTTAATTTCATTATATAATATATATTAACAAAATTATATAATGTTGATTATTGTAATTTCTGTGCTGCTTGAGCCATTTTTCCTGGAACATCTGGAACTACACCATTGTGTAAATGACTTTCCAATTTTTGATTAATTGGATTGGCAGATTCAAAATCATCACCACCAATATATGTTTGGTAACCACCTTTAATTGAATTTACTAATCCAGAACCAGCAATTGTAACATCTCCTAGTCCAAAACTACGCATAATACCTTTTAAACTTCCTCCACTTTGAATTTTTTTTAAATCAATTCGTTCATTAACTTTTAAACTAACTCTACGTCTTCTTCTTCTACGTGATTTACCACGACGACTTTTTCTTTTTTTTGTTTTTTTTTTACGTATATTTCTTTTACGTAAACTTTTTCTTTTCTTCATTGGTTTTCTACTGCTCTTTCTTCTAACACTTCTTCTAGGCATTGTATATACTATTATTAGATTAATAATTATAGTATAATAATTGCTAAATTATTTTCTACGTTTACGGCTTTTCTTTTTTTTACGGGACTTTCTTTTACGCGAACGTCTCTTTTTCTTAGATTTTCTTTTTGTTTTGCGTGATTTACGCTTTTTACGGGATCTACGTCTTTTTTTACCACCAATGATACTTCTTAAACCACCACCAATACGTGATAACCAACCACCTTCTGTTTTTGATTCTTCACTTTGTACTTCTTTTACTGGTGCGTTATCATCTACTACTAATTCTTCTTTTTGGTCTTGTTCTTCTTTTGGTTGTTGTTCTTCTTTTGGTTCTTGTTCTTCTGAATCATCTACATTTTCTATATTATTAGTGTCAATAACATCATCTGAATTTTCTTGTTGTTCTTGTTGTTCTTGTTGTTCTTGTTGTTCTTGTTGTTGTTCTTCTTCTGGTTTGTTGTTCTCATCATCACATGGAGGGTTCTCACACTCTCCACCACATTGTTTTTTATTGCGGCGACGTGTACGTTTTCTACTAACTCTTCTTTTTGGCATTTTATATATTATAATTAGAATTTTAATTATGATATATAAAAATTAAATTACAAACGAACACGTTTGGATAATTCTAAAGCTGCTAAACCACCAGCAACTTGAGCAATGATATATGGTGCTAAATCTTTCATGGATAATTTACCTGCAGAATACATCATAATACTTACAGCAGGATTGAAGTTTCCACCTGAAATTTTACCACCAACCATGATAGCAGCAGTCAATGCTAGACCGATTGCTAAAGGATGACCAACAGACATAATCACGAAAAGGAAAAACAAAGTTCCCAAAAACTCAACAATATATTTTTTCATTATATTAATATAATAGAAAAATAAAAAATTTATTGTTTAACTAAACTCATTCTAGGAAATGAACGAGTGAAATATAAACGTTCTGAAGCAGAAGCGCTATTTACATTTTTTTGTTGACCAGTTACTTTTTGTCCTAAATAATTTTTAACTTTACTACCTGAGTTTGGTGTTCCTACTCTTTTTTGAATTTGTTTTAATCGAACCAAACGACTAGAATTATCACTAGTTGGTCCTACCGATTTATACGACTTTAATATTTGATTTAGTTTTTTTTCAACCATTCTTATAAATATAATACACAAAATAATTTCCTAAATTTATTAACCAAAGGTACTCTCACCACTATATTTTATGTAAAGAAATCCATCATCATCTTTATGATCTTCATAACATTTCGACATTAATTCACTACAAGGAACCATACTTTCGTTTACAAATAAAAATATACTTACTTCAGGACTTAATTTAATTCTTTTTCGTATTACATACATAAAATTAGCTATTGATAAATCTCCTGGTACTAAATATTTTTTACGATCAATATCTGGAACTGTATCGCCTATTCTTTCACATATTACAGGTATTCTGTCTGGATATTTTGCTATTATTTTTGCTGATTCTGATAATCTTTGTGTAAAGGAAAACTTATCTTTAAAAGCACGTTCTTTTACAGGTAACTTCATTTTTTCTATTCTTCTTTTCGCACTATATATTTTAGATGTCATTGTAGAAATAGTATCCGTAACAAAACTACTCATTATATAATTACCAAATTTTTTTTCTAAATCTTTTAAAAAATTGATTTACATATTTAAATATTATTTATACATAAAACATGGAAGACGTTATTATTATTGATGGTAGTTATTATTGCTTTTATAGATATTATGCTATACTGAATTGGTTTAAATGTGCTAGAAAAGATGAAGATTTATCCAATCCTATGGAAAATACAGAATTTGTTGAAAAATTTAAAACTACTTTTATTAAAAAAATACAAGAAATGCCTAAAAAATTTAAAATAAAAGACCCTACTATTATTGTGGTAAAAGATTGTCCTAGAAAAAATATTTGGAGAATGAATATCTACGATGAATATAAGAAAAATCGTGTTTACGATGATTCTTTTATGGGTGGTCCATTCTTTAAAATGGCTTATAATGAAGATTTATTTAAATTAGCAGGTGTTCATCATATTTTTAAACATAAAACATTAGAAGCCGATGATTGTGCCGCTTTAACTGCAAAATATTTAATTCAAAAATACCCTGATGTAAAAATTAAAATTATCACCAGCGATACTGATTATTTACAACTTATTTGTCCTAATATTGAATTATTTACTTTAAAATATAAAAATGTAAATACTTCTAAAAATTCTTCTGGTAATCCAAAACAAGATTTATTTTGTAAAATTGTTTCTGGAGATAAAAGTGACTGTATTCCTTCTGTTTTTCCAAAATGTGGTCCTAAAACTGCTTTAAAATATTGGAATGATAGAGAATTATTTAATAAGAAATTATCTGAAGACCCAAAATATAAAGAAATTTATCATAGAAACAATACGCTTATTGATATGAATTGTATTCCATCTAATCTAAAAAACAGTTTTAACACTAAATTACATAGCGTTGAATTTTAAATAAACATAATCACGGTCATTAAATAACTTTTTTGCTTTGTATATTCTATTTTTTGTAGAATCAAAAGGATATATCATATATTTCAATGTATCAGGATACTTTAAACTATATATTTTTGAACCTATATATTCCCAATAATAACTATATGTTCCACCCGATGAAAAAAAATCTCCTCCACTAATTCTTTTAATTTCTTTTATCGTTTTTTCTATGTTTTTCGAAAACGATAATGTTCCTGTCTCAAAAACAACATAATTATTATTTTCATACATGTTTAATATGTATTCATCATTAATGTCTACTTTTTCACATTTACTACAACCATATAAATCTATGGTAACATCACCATGTTGATAATTTGGAATTGCTTTTTGCAATTTATTAAATATTACATTACCAATACAGGGATCACCTATTACTAAAAGTTTTTTATTTTTTCTTTTTGCTATTTTTTTTGCTTTATTAAACAATTTTGTTGAATTGAAATATCTATTAATGCTTGAATATAATGATTCATATATTATTATAAATAGTAATATTAATAAAAAAATTGTTACTTTTCTCATACTAATATTATATATTAATAATATTATTTTGAAATTACTCTAGGTGCTATATTCATAGTTATTAATTCTTGAAATAATAATTTACAAGAATATGGTATTTTACACAACATAAAATCTGAACGATTTCCACATGTTTTACACATATGTATATGTTTACTGTCATTAAACACCGCAAACATACCACATTTTTTACAAGCATACACTTGAAACTTGTCTGAAACATTATAAATTCTATCTTTTGTAAATTGACTTGCCCCATGACTAATCATACAATCACGTTCCATCTCACCAAATCTTAAACCGCCATCACGCGATCTACCTTCTGCTGGTTGTCTTGTTAGCAATACCATTGGTCCTATTGATCTACTATGTTCTTTATCCTTAACCATATGCTTTAGTCTTTGATAAAATGCTGGACCCATAAATATATCTGTTTCCATTTGTTCTCCTGTTAAACCATTTTGTAATACTTCATTACCATATTTGTGAAAATTATTTTTTGCTAATTCTTTAGATATTAAATTCATATCTACACTACTAAAACTAGTACCATCACCAAACAAACCCAATTCTAATAATACTTTACCCAAAGAAGTTTCTTTTAATTGGCCAATAGTCATACGCGATGGGATAGCATGAGGATTAATAATTATATCTGGTACTAACCCTGTTCTTGTATGTGGCATTGATTCAGCAGGTAATGTTATTCCTATTGTACCTTTTTGCCCATGCCTTGATGAAAATTTATCACCTATACAAGGTATTCTATGTACTCTTGTTCTAACCTTAGCAAATGTATAACCATCGCCATTTCTATTAATATAATTTTTATCTACATAACACTCTTCATTAGTACGAATTATTTTACTCATATCTTTATATTTTATTGTTTTTGTTTGATCATTTCTCGCTTCTTTAATTGGTACCACTTTACCAATAATAATATCTTTATTTTCTATTAAAGAATTTTCAGGCATAACACCTTTACTATTTAATTTACTATAATTAGCAAACTTCATTCCTTTTGTTTTTGTAGGATCAGGTTGACATCTTATTTCTTCATCACCGTGTACTTGTTTATCTTCATCTTTTTCTGTATGATAAATAGTTGCTGAAAACAAACCTCTATCAATACTATTTTGATTAAATATTATACTATCTTCTTGATTATAACCAGAATAACTCATAATTGCTACTATTACCATTTCTCCTGATGGAACCTTATGTAAATTTAAGAAATTCATAATTCTTGTATCTACCAACGGTCTCATTGAATAATGCTGTACATATGCTGTTTTATCCATTCTATTTTCATAATTTGTAACAAACATACCTAATGCTTGTTTACCCTGAGCACATTGATAAGTAACCCTTGGTGATTGATTATGTTCCGGAAATGGAATACAAGATGCCAATATACCCAATACTGTACTAGGATGTATTTCACAATGTGTAAAGTTTTGTAATGTGTCTTCCATTTTTGTTTTATTCATTGCTATTAATGATGTATTTTGTTCCCACGGGTCAATATATTCAATTATACTTTCTTCTACTTTATGATTTGACAACATATCATCCCATTCTAATTCATTTTCCATTACCCTTTTTCCTATTTCATCTGTAAACAATGTTTTATTATTTTTTACTTTGAAAACAGGTCTTGTTGGTCTTCCTGCTTCATTACACACAATTATTTCTTTAGATTTGTAATCAAATACAATACTCGTATAAATATTTATAATACCTTTATGTTTTTTATCTTTTAAATAGTGATAAAACTCATATGGTTTATTTGTTATACCAATCCAATTGCCATTTATAAATACCTTTACTTTATCAAACAATTCCTCAGGTGATAATGTATCTATTTTTACTACGTGTGGTTCTATTATATTATATAATATTTCTGAATGAGATTTTACTGTTATATGTGATAAATAACTCATATTTTTCACTACACCTACTGATTGACCCTCTGGTGTTTCACTAGGACATATAAAACCCCAAGCACTATTGTGTAATTTTCTAGGTGGAATTAATTTACCACTTTTATCTATTGGTGTATTTATTCTTCTTAGATGACTTAAACTAGAAATATAAGTTAACCTATTTAAAACTTGTGCTACACCTACTTTATTTGAATTTGTATTTTTTATACCAAAATCACCTGTAGCCAATGCTCTTTTTATGCCATTTTCTATTGTTGTTGATTTTACTATTTTATAAATATTTGTATTGTTTATTATATTTTCAAAATCATTTGTTGACTTCCACGAACCATTATTTATTTCACGTACTATTTGCTTCTGCATGTCTTTCACTAATTTATTAAAGTAATTTCTAAACAGATTATTTAATAATGTTCCTGTTAAATCAACTCTTTTATTTTTATAAGAATCTCTATCATCTACTTTTCTCCAACCAAATTTTGTTCTCAACAATTTATTTACCATATATCCTAGAAAATATATCTTTTCTTGTTTTGTTTTACAATGTGGAAACAAATCATTTTCTAATACCGAAATAGTAAATTCTTTCTTTTTCTGTATTCCTGTTTCTTTATCCATATTTATTGGAGTAAACATCGCATTTGATATTATAAATTCTAAAGCATCTTCATATTTTATATGTTTGTTAGCATCTATAATTGATGCCTTTAAAGCAAATAACATTTTTTTGTATCTTTCATCTTCAATATTTAAAATAATCCTTTTACATATGTCTTTATCTGCGTTTACGCCCAACGCACGAAATAATATAAATAATGGTATAGGATTTTTAATTCTAGGTATTTGTACATATATTGAATTTCCAAAACCATTATCTTTATTTGCTATCATTACACTTATTTGTTTCGGTGATATACACTTCCACGAAGGTACTGATTTTATTTCTGCCATATAAGACCATTTATTATTATTTTTCTTTATGTTGAAGCAGTAAACAATGTTCTCAGCCGCACGTTCTTGACCTAAACAAGTTTTTTCTGAACCACTTATTATAAAATAACCTCCCGGATCTAAACTACATTCACCAGTTAGTTTATTATTTAAATGATTGTGTTGTGTTAATACACAAATGCTAGAACGCAACATAATTGGTAGTTTACCAATATGAACCTTAGGTATCATTTTATGATATGTTTGTTCTGTTTCTAAATTTTGTCCATAACGATTTATTATCTTTATATGCATATTTAATATCATGGTAGATGAATATGTGAAATTTCTCAATCTAGCCTCGCTAGGAAACATTAATTTTGTAGCCCCATTGTTTTCATGTATTTGAGGTCTATATATGTGAAAATTCTTAAAATTTATAATTATTTCCAGTGAATATTTTTTACACTCTGGAACATAATCATGTTCAGAATGTATTACAACGGGATTAAACATATTTATAGTATTAATAATTTCACTTCCTACAAAATTATCATAAGATTCTATTTGATGTCTCACTAACTGATGTAAATGTTTGTTACGAAAATACGATTCAATTAAACTAAATATTTGTTCTTTCTCCATGTCTGCCATATTATTATTAAACATTTATACCAATAATTTTATTTCAATTTAATCTTTAAATTATTTATAAATATCTCATTATATGTATAATGAGTAAAAATCGCAATAACAATAAAGATAAAAATAAAAAAAACATTACAAATAAAAAGTTAGATTGTTCAAACAATCATATTTCTCCCTTAATTATCAATAAAAAACAAAATAATCGTAAATTATTTTTACTGGATATATCTAACAATAAAAAACAAGATAATTTATTATTATTTACTACAAACAAATACAATAAACAAACCGATTTAAACAAAAAGAATATTTTTAATATAACCATGCCTGAAACTAAATATAATAAAAATCAAAATACTAATCCTTACTATAATAGACTTATTCATCACCTTGATGATACTAATAAAATTAAAAGTAAATATGATAAAAAAAAATCACTTCATTTTCTTTTAGAAGATGTAGATAGAAAATATGGCAATCAATATACAAATAATTCTACAATTCAAGACTACTGGAATAATAATTATATGCCGATGAAAGAAATGAAAATACCACCAAAAATTGAAATTAAAAAAACATTTGTAGAAGTTAAAGCAGATATAAATACTCTTGAAGATTTAATTAATTTAGCTACAAAATATCCTTTGGATAATGCGATTGAATATAGTATCGATATTCAATCTATTCATAATATCGTAAAACCACTGAAAGAACTAAATAATATGATTGGAATGAAAAACTTAAAAGAATCCATTTTGGACCAAATCATATATTTTATACAAAATTTACACGTAAATAATAGTGAAAAAAATAGTGATTTTATGCACGTTGTTATTTATGGTCCTCCTGGTACTGGTAAAACAGAAACCGCAAAATTGATGGGAAAAATTTTCAGCAATATGGGCGTTTTAAAGAAAAATACGTTTAAAAAAGTTACACGAGCAGATCTTATTGCTGGTTATTTAGGACAAACTGCTATTAAAACAAAAGAGGTTATAAAAAAATCATTGGGTGGTGTTTTATTTATTGACGAAGCATATGCTTTAGGAAATACTGAAAAAAGAGACTCATTTGCTAAGGAATGTATTGATACTTTATGTGAAGGTTTAAGTGACCATAAAAATAATTTAATGGTTATTATTGCTGGTTATGAACAAGAATTAAATAAATGTTTTTTTGCTTATAATCAGGGGTTAGATTCAAGATTTACATGGAGATATAATACTGACTGTTATGATTGTCACGAATTAAACTTAATTTTTACAAAAAAGTTAAAAGATATTGGATGGAATTTTAAAGACAAAATACCAGACTCTTGGTTTGAAGATAAAATGGATTATTTTAAATATTTTGGTAGAGATATGGAAACATTATTGGCTAAGGTTAAAATAGCACACGGTAGAAGAGTTTTTTGTAAAAAAAAAACTATAAAAAAACAGATTACAAAAAAAGATATGGATAATGGATTTAAACTATATTTAAACAACAATGAAGTTAAATCAAGGAAAAAAGAAAATTATTTTTCTAATATGTATGTTTGATGTATTTAATATATATGATAATTTATATATATTAAAATGAGCACTAGGAAAAAAACTATACAAATAAATCCACTCTTTTTTAGCAGACAAAAACAAAAAAAAACAAAAACTAGAAAAAAAAGACAAAAGAAAAATATTTCTTATCAATTAAAACCCAATGATGTAAAAAAACAATTAATGAATAAAATAAAAGAATATCAAAAGAAAAAACGCGATTTAAATCAAGAAAATATTGAACACGAAAAAAAAGATAATAATAATGAAAATTTTCAAAAAAATTTTTCAGACCATATGACTTATTTAAATAGTGTTATTAAAGAAAATAAAATAAAAAAACAAAAAAAGAAAGAAAGAAAACAAAAAAAAGAACAAGAAGAAAAAAATAATGAAATACAAAATGGTATTGATTTAAAACCAATGGAAACACCCGTATTAGTCAATAATAATACAAACACTACTAGTGTTATATTACATGAAAATAAATCACCTCCACCATACAGTTGTTTAAAAAATTCCAGCAAACCAACATATAGACAATGGCAAAAATCATTAAAGGAAAAATTGCCAAATACTATACAAATACCAATTAAAACTACAACAATGCCTACACCACAACCTCTTTCAACACCTAATCCTATCCTAATTCGTCAAAATAAACTTAAAGCATTACAAGCCTCAAATAAAAAAGAAAAAAAAGAAAAAAAAATGAAAAAAGTAAAAATTAGAAAAACTACGTTTAAATTAGGTAAGCATAATAATTGTATAAGTGTATTGGTTAAAAATCGAAAAACCAGAAAAAAAATAAAAAAAGAATGTAACTTATTAAAAAAAAAATCAATTTCTGATATTAAAGAATATTTACGTCAACATAATTTAATAAAAATAGGTACCGCTGCTCCAGAAAAAGTTTTGCGACAAATTTATGAAAATGCTTACTTAAGTGGTGATGTTTTTAATAAGAACCCTGAAAATTTAATACATAATTACATGCAAAACTAACTTAAAAAAAACCAGGATATTATATATATCTTAAAATATATATAATATGGGAAAAACAAAAGATCACTATTTTACTGCTTTAAATGAATATAAACAAAAATATAAAACTGAAAAAGTGATTTTGCTTATGCAAGTTGGAGATTTTTATGAAGTATATGGCTTAGCAAAAGCAGGAACTATGGAAGACGAGAGTAAATCTAATATTTATGAATTTGGAGAGATAATGGGATATACTGTTAAAAAGAAAACAGAACGTCATAATGGAAAATGTCTTTTATTTTCTGGTGTAAACATTGTTTGTAACTTAGGCGAAATGACACGTAAAATTGCTAGCAATGGATATTATGTACCAGTGTTAGAACAAATCAAAAATGAATATGGTGAAGTTATTGGTAGAAATGAAATATTTATAATTCCACCTGGTGCGGGAATATCATTTATAGATAATGACAATTGTCACTCAAATAAAGTTATGTGTGTTTATTTTCAAGAAGTCAAAGATAATCTTAGGAAAACACACAAATTATATTATGGTTTGTCTGTTATTGATGTTATTACAGGTTCAGTAAATTTATTTCAACACAATACTAATTTTAATAAACATATTTCAAAATATGATGAATTTGAACGCGTGTATTCCATTTATTCACCTAATCAAGTTATCATTATTACAAACTATGATATACAATATTTAATAGAATCTTTAAATATTCCAGAGAATGTTACTACTGTTATTAAAACAGATGATACTGAACATTATGACTACAAAACTATAGAAAATTGTAGAAAACAAATATATCAAGAAGAAATTTTAACTACTATGTTCAATGTACCTGATATAAATTGTTTTAAAGAATCTCATAATTTATCTGTTTTTCCCCAGGCATGTTTTTCTTTATGTTTCCTTCTTAATTATATTCAAAAACACAATAAAAGTGTTATTGAAAATTTAAAACATCCTGTATTTGACAACAATAATAATAATGTTTTTATAGGAACACATTCTTTAAAGCAATTGCATATTTTAAATAATGAAAGAAAAGATAAATTAGGTTCTATATTAAATTTTGTTAACAAATGTAAAACAAACATGGGAAGAAGACTATTGAAAGATAAACTTTTACATCCAATTAAAAATCAAGATATATTAAATAATGAATATTTTGCTATTTCATTATTTTTAAATCATAGTAATTATATTAAAGACACTAATACATCACTTCATCGGATTATTGATTTGGAAAAATTTTCTAGAAAAATTACACTTTCTAAAATGAAACCATGTGAAATTAATACCTTTAATGATTCATTAAACATTATTGAACTTATAATTAAAAAAATAAAAAAAAATAGTGAATTATTTAAATCATTACAACAGTATTATAACCATTACAATATAAATATTGTTAAGGTTCAAAAATACATTCAAGAAATGAAAAAATTTATAAAAAATAATATTAATTTAAAAATTGCCGCTGAAATAGAAGTAATTAAAGATGTTAATTTTTTAGTCAACAATGAAAATGTCGAAACACATATTAAAAATGGCGAAACAAATAAACAACATATTGAAAATATGAGGCAGATTTTTGATAATTGTTTTCCAAAACAAAAATCAAACAAAAAAAAAGGAAAATATATTGTTGATTATAATGTAACTGAGAAAACACCTGCTACGTTTCAAACTACCAAAACACGTTCCGCTGTTTTACAAGAAAAATATGAGAAAAATAAGTTAAAATATAATGTATCTAATAACTACTCTTTAAATACGGATGTGTTTAAACATTTAGATTTTGTACCTGTTTCTAAAACAAAAAATGCCAAAATTAAAATAGAAAGTCCAGAAATTAATAAAATACATTCAGATATTTTTGAATGGTCTGTTAATTTTAAACCTATTTTAACAAATGCTTTCAATGATTTTTTAAACAAACTATCCAAATTCAATGATAAAATAACATACTTGTCAAATTTTATTTCTATTTATGATTTTACATATAGCCGTTTTCTATGTGCCGAACAATATAATTTATGTAAACCTGTTATAGTTGATGACCAGGATAAAAGTTACTTTATCGCAAAACAAATAAAACATCCTTTAATTTACCATTTAAATAAAAATATTAGTTATGTTTCAAATGATATTTCGTTGGGTAGAGACAATGATAAAGATGGTATTTTGTTATTTGGTATTAATGCTGTTGGTAAATCTAGTTTAATTAGATCTATTGGAATTAATGTTTTATTAGCACAGGCTGGTATGTTTGTTTGTTGTAGTGAATTTCAATACAAACCATATCATTCTATATTTACGCGTATCATTGGTAATGACGATATATTTAAAAATTTAAGTACATTTATGGTGGAAATGTGTGAATTTAATACTATTATGAAATTTTCAAATAAAAATTCACTTATATTGGGTGATGAATTATGTAGTGGAACAACTACAAAAGATGCTATTTCTATTTTTACCAGCGGTTTAATTAAATTAAACGAAAAGAGAGCATCACATATTTTTGCAACACATTTTCATGAAATTAAAGACAGTAATTATATCAATAATTTAACAACACTCAAAAAATATTACATGAGTGTATTCTACGATAAAGAACGAGACGAATTGGTATATGATCGAATACTAAAAGAAGGTACAGGATTGGACCAATATGGTATTGAAGTGTGTAAATTTATTGGTTATGATAACGATTTCATTGAACTGGCTTTACAAATTAGAAATGAAGATACTATATTAGATCAAAAAACTTCCAATTATAATAGTAGTAAATTAAAAAAAGGTATTTGTGAAATGTGTAATATAAATGAGGCTGAAGAAGTTCACCATTTGTATCCACAAAAACATGCCAATAAAAAAGGATTTTTACCCAATGGCAATCATAAAAATGATAAGTCTAATTTATTAAATATTTGTAAGGATTGTCATAAAAAAGAAACAAAAAACGATATTATAAAAAAAAGGGTTAAAACTTCTAGAGGAACAAGAATTGTTGAAGTAAGTTAAATTTATATTTTGTAAAATTTTTATAAAAGTATAAATTATATATGGAACAAATAAAATTAAACAGTATTATAAAAACTCCCATTGATGACGATTTAGGAAATGTTTATCAATATATAAAAAATAATTTTGGCTCAATATTATTGGTTGTTATTGGGTTTTTTATGGTTATGGCATATACTGCTATAAATAACATTACGTTTGAACAAAATGAAAAAGAATTAGATAAAAAATTTATTATTGAAAATTTTAAAGAGTATAATACCAATAATAATTCTTCATTGGAAGATAAAAGTAAATTATTAGCAGCAAAAGAAAAAAGTGTTAACTCTACGTGCGAAGGTAAATTAAGTGTAATTGATAGCAAATGTAAAAAACATAAGTATCAGTCTGTTTGTACAGCATACGATTGTTGTAATTGGGGAAAAAAAGACAATAAAATGATGTGTGTTGGTGGTGGAAAAGATGGTCCTACATTTGATGCAAATGCTTTTGATTATTACTATTATAGAAATAAAAAAATCAATAAAAAAAAATAATTTAGAAAAAATTGATTAAAAACATCTTATTGATATAATATATAAAATGATTATACCAGTTAAATGTTTTACTTGTGGAAAGGTTTTAGGTGATAAATATTTGTATTATTTAAGAGAAGTAAGACAGATGAAGATTACTAAAAATTTAGATACTAATAAAGTTGTTTATCTTACTTCTACTAATGTAGAAAAAACCCCTGAAGGATTGGTTATGGATAAGTTAGGTTTAACCAAAATATGTTGTAGAAGACATATGTTAACTCATATAGATGTTGAATAAATGAAACATATAATTCTTATTTATGATATTTAAGTTTTTTTTATTAAAATATCATAATATATTATATTAATTATGGGTAAAAACAAAAATACTAGAAAGTTAAAGAAAAAGAACACTAGTAAACGTAAGAAACAAAAAAGAAAATATACTAGAAAAAAATATACTAGAAAACAAAAGGGTGGCACTGATTGTACTCCGAATAGTTCATATTGGAATACTGATAAATGCTATCATGAGCGAATCAAACATAGGACCACAACATTACAAATGAGAAAACGTAGTGAAGTACAATGTGTACATGATCACGTAATGGCAGTATTGAAAATGTTAGCCAGAATAAGTTGTAGCATCCATTACAAAAAGACATCTATCGATGATATTATTAAAACATTCAATATCGACTCAATGTACAAAACTAAATATGGTCGGATATCGCGAAGTATTATTAATTCATTTATTCGCAAAAATAAAGGAGCCCAACCTAGAACAAAAATAGCATTAGAAAAACACGTTAAAAATACGTTTACAAAATCAGGCGCAAACATTGAAAATTGCAATGGTAAAAAGTTAGACCTAACACTAGCAATATATAAGAAATACATTACATCCGAAACTCCAGGTAAAAAATATGGCGATGATAAAGGTTATTCAATGGCATTAATGGGTGAAAAAATTTATAAAATGATGGAAAAATTATTCTCAGAAATAGAAAAAGAATACATAGAAGAAGATGAAAATAAGAAAGAAGCAGAAGAAGCTGCAAAAAAAGAGGCCGAAAAGAAAGCAAAAGAAGAAGCAGCACGAAAAGAAGAAGAAAGAAAACGAAAAGAAGAGGCCGAAAAGAAAGCAAAGGAAGAAGCAGCACGAAAAGAAGAAGAAAGAAAACGAAAAGAAGAAGCAGCACGAAAAGAAGAAGAAAGAAAACGAAAAGAAGAAGCAGCACGAAAAGAAGAAGAAAGAAAAAAAGCAGAAGAAGAAAGAAAACGAAA
>Ga0213866_10000150_pt1 | contig 57677 bp, 54 predicted proteins | sample PICome_11_FD_160079 | JGI IMG/M metagenome (GOLD analysis project Ga0213866, IMG submission 160079) | Coastal seawater microbial communities near Pivers Island, North Carolina, United States - PICO284 | ecosystem: Environmental > Aquatic > Marine > Coastal | place: USA: North Carolina...
AGCACCATCAGCGCCAGGAAGACGATCGTGAGCAACTGCCAGCTGACCGAGTGGTGCTCGTGGTCATCGTGGCCGTGGTCGCCGTGAGATTCGTGGGGTGTGGCTTCGGACATTGGGGTTTCTCTTGCTTCGTATCCTGCGGCGTTGCCGCTCGCGTTGCTCGCGTCAAAGCCGCGGGCTTGTGTGTTGACGATGCGATTAGTGGATCAGGTACAGCAGCGGGAACAGGAAGATCCAGATCAGGTCGACGATGTGCCAGTACAGGCCGACGATGTCGACCGGCACGTTGTACGCCGGGCTGAACGCGCCGGCAAGCGATTTGCCCAGGACCCACGTGATGCAGCCCATGCCGATGATGACGTGCAAGGCGTGCAGGCCGGTCGCACAGAAGTAGATCTGGAAGAACAGGTGGATGCGGTCCTGCACGGACTTGGGCTGCAACTCGTACGGGATGTAGTACTTGGCGTGGCTCAGGTCGGGCATGCCCAGGGGCGGCGCGGCGTGGTGGTCGGCGTGGCCATGATCACCCGCCAGGGCGACGACGTGAGCCTGGTCGTCGACCAGACCGTTAGAGCCGGCCGTCGGCGGCTTGATGTTCGACGCGCCGGCGGAGGCGCTGGTCACCGGCACGAACCCAGAAGCCGTGGCCGTATCGATCGAGGGGTCCGCGGCGTAAGCCGGGGCCTCGGCGTGCGAAGGCTCGGGGTGGCTGGGGTCGGTGTGACCGCCATCTTCGGGCTTATCTTCAGCGTGAGCTTTGTCGTCGCCGTGGCCGCCGTGTGCTTCCATCCAGGCGATCGCGTCGGCGACACCCGCGTCGGCAAACATCTCCTTGATGTCATGCAAGTAGTGGGCGTGCTTGCCCTTCTTTTCCAGCTTTTTGTCGTATTCTTCCAGAGCCGTAAAGACGCCTCGATCCGTGTATAGCTGGTAAGACACTTGCACCGGGTGCGGTGTATAGCCGTGCGTCATCAGCTTCTTGGCCTCGACAACCGCGATGGCTTTGAGTTGGGCCTCGCGCGTGATCGGTTGCTCGCCGTCTTGCCCCTCGATCTCGATGGTGTTCGAGTTCAGGTCGCCCTCGACGGAGTAGTAGAGGTTGCTCGTGCCCGGCCAGATGTTCTCAGCAAACTTCGAGGTGTATTCGAAGTACTTAATCACCAGGAAGCCAAAGCCCCCGCCGAGCGTGAGCACCAGCAGCAGGACCAGCGCCTTCTGCTGGCCGAGTTGGGCCGCGCGGACCGCCAACGCCATCGTGAACGACGATGCCAGCAGGATCGCGGTGTTGATCCCGCCCATCTTCCAGTCGAGGAACCCGTGGGCGTAGGCGAAGATGTCCGGGTGGTTCGCGCGGTACAGCGCGTAGGCACAGAACAGACCTCCGAACATCATGACTTCGGTGACGAGGAACAGCCACATGCCGAGCTTGCCGGCCTCGAACTGCTGCTCGGGCTCATCGAAGTGGTGGGCGAGCCATTCCGGGCCGTGGTGCCCGTGATCGTCGTGCCCGTGGTCGTCTTGTTGTTCGTGATCGCTCATCGTGTCGTTCAGTTGGTGTTATTCACGAAGCGACGCGGCTAAGCCGCGAATCGCGTGTAATCCGTCAGTGTGCCGGCTTGTGGCTGGGGTTGCTCGGGTCGTGGTCGGAGTCCAGCACGTAGCCGTCGATCTTCTCGTCGTAAGACCAGTCGTGGTAGTTGTACGGATCGGTGCCGACCGGGTCGTACGAGAAGTTGGTGTGCGGCGGCGGGGAGTTGGTGTGCCACTCGAGTTGGTTGCCGCCCCATGGGTTGGCGGGCGCCCGCTTGCCACGCTTGGCCATGAGCCAGTTGACCAGCACAACGAACAGCCCGATCGTCAGGATGTACGAGCCCAGCGTCGAGACGTGGTGGTACATCGTGTACTGGTCCAGATACGTCGCGTAGCGGCGGGGCATGCCCTGTGTGCCGGCGATAAACTGGATGAAGAATGTGACGTTAAAGCCGATGAAGCAGAGCAGCCAACCGATCTTGCCGGTCCGCTCGTTGTACATCCGGCCGAACATCTTCGGGAACCAGTAGTACATGCCGCCGAGGAAGGCGAACAGCGTCGAGCCGACCATGACGTAGTGGAAGTGGGCGACGACGAAGTAGGTGTCGTGCATGTAGATGTCGGTGGACAGCGCCGCCAGAGGCAGACCGGTCAGGCCACCGATGGTGAACAGCCAGATGAAGCCCATGGCGTAGAGCATCGGCGTGTCGAGCCGGATCTGGCCCTTCCACATCGTCGCCAGCCAGTTAAAGATCTTGATCGCCGACGGGATCGCGACCGACATGGTCAGCAGCGAGAACAGGGCGTTGATCATCGGCGACTGGCCGGAGGTGAACATGTGGTGGCCCCACACGATGAAGCCGAACAGCGCGATCGCCAGCGACGAATACGCGATGAACTTGTAGCCGAAGATGTGCTTGCGGCTGAAGACCGAGATGATCTCGCTCACGACGCCCAGCGCCGGGAGGATCATGATGTACACCGCCGGGTGGCTGTAGAACCAGAAGAAGTGCTGGAACAGCACCGGGTCGCCGCCGAGTTTGGGATCGAAGATGCCGATGCCCATGAAGTTTTCCGCGGCCAGGAGCAGCAGCGTGATCGCGAGGACGGGGGTGGCGAGGATCTGGATGACGGCCGTGGCGTAGGTCGCCCAGAGGAACAGCGGCATCTGGAACCAGCCCATGCCCTTGGGCTTGAGCATGTGGATGGTCGCGATGAAGTTCAGGCCCGTGAGAATCGAGCTAAAGCCCAGGATGAACGCGCCCATCGTCGCGAAGATGACGGAGTTGTTGGCCTGGATCGAGTACGGGGTGTAGAACGTCCAGCCGGTGTCCAGCCCGTTGGGGATGTACTGCAGGAAGGCCGGGGCGTTTTCGCCGCCCATCACCAGGTGCATCACCGCGCCGACGAGCAGGCAGGCGAGCAGCGCCGAGCCGCCCATCCAGCAGTAGAAGCTCATCAGGTTCAGCCGGGGGAAGGCCACATCCTTCGCGCCCAGTTGCAGCGGCAGCGCGAAGTTGCCCAGGATCGCGGGGATCGCGGGGATGATGAACATGAAGACCATGATCGCGCCGTGGAGCGTGAACGCCTGGTTGTACAGGTTGTTCCACATCGCGCTGCCGACGACGCCGCCCTCGGTGATGTTGCTGGCGGCACCGAACAGAAGCTGGGTGCGCAGCGCGATCGCGAAGATGCCACCCAGGAAGAACGCCGCAAGCACGACGACCATGTACATCAGCCCGATGCGCTTGTGGTCGAGCGTCAACGCCCACGACAAGATGCCCTTGCTGTGGTTAATGTAGTTATCGCCCGGCTTGAGTTCTACCTCTTCGCCGTAAATGTCGGTCGTAATCGGTCGGTCTGCTACGGTCATGGTTTTTGCTCCAGTCGCAACTGCGGTGGCAACCGGTGGTTCTTATTCAGAGTGCTTATTCTGCGGCCTCGTACTCGCCTTCGGGCGAGCCTTCACCCTCGGGGGCGGCTTCGGTTTCTGCTTCGCCTTCGGGCTCGCCTTCAGCGCCGCCCTCTTCGCCCTCGCCCTTCAGCGTGCCGTCGACGTTCAAGTCGCCGTAGGTCAGGTCTTCTTTCGCCTCAACCTTGTCGCTGACGGTCTTCATGAACTCGATGATGCCGCGGATCTCGCGGTCCGAGAGGTTCGGGAACGCCGCCATCTGGTTGGGGTACGTCCCGCCGCTGGACTTGGGCGCGAGCTTCGCGCTGGGGTTGCGGATCGATTCGATGATGTAGGCATCGTCAACATCGACCGCGCCAGCAGATGTCGCGTGCCCGGTCGTGCCATACAGGTTCTGCCAGCTCGGGTAGTTGCCCGTGCCCGAGCCGTCGAGCGAGTGGCAGCTCTTGCACTGGGTGGACCAGATCGTTTCGCCGAGCTTGACCAGCGGGGTACCCGGATCGATCAACGCCTTCGCCTCGTACCACTTCTCGTAGTCCTCGGGCGAGTAGACGTAGACCTTCGTGATCATCATCGAGTGGTTCTGGCCACAGTATTCGGTGCAGAACAGGTCGTAGGTATTGCGCTTGACTGTGACGGTCCCACCGTCGATCGTCGGCAGATCGATTTCGGTTGCGGATGCTTCGTCGAAGTGCGCCTCGAACCACATCTGGTTGAACCGGCCGGGCACGACGTCCTTCTTGACACGCAGCTCGGGGATAAAGACCGAGTGAAGCACATCGTTGGACTGCAGCGTCAGTCGCACCGGCTGGTTGGCGGGCACGTGCAGCGCGGGCGGCATCGCCTTGCCATTGGCATCCGTCTCGGCCTTGGAGTTGATGCCATCGGGGTACGTAAAGTCCCAGCCCCATTTGTAGCCGGTGACCATGATGTCGTACGAGTCGTCGGGCGGGGTGGTCTGGACGAGGAAGCCGCGGAAGCCCCAGATGAAAATGATCGCGAGGATGAACGCGGGGAGCACCGACCAGGTCAGCTCCAGCGCGGTGTTGTGCGTCGAGCCGGTCGCCGCGCCCTCTTTCTTCTTCTGCCGGTAGCGCATCGCGAAGAAGACCATCAGCCCGGCGTTGAACACCAGGAAGAACGCACAGATCCAGAGGATGAAGTACGCCAAGGCGTCCACCTGGTTGCTCGCCGACGCGTCAGTCGGGAACCAGAGTCCAGAGTCTTTCACTTCAGCCAGCAGGTTGAAAAGGGTCGTATCCATGTCGTGTCTTCTAGCAATCCGGTGAAGCGGGCTTGGTCCCGCTGTCAGGTGTCATCCATCAGGCGGGCGTCGGTTGGCCCACACTCGGCGGTCTGTTGCTCGGCGAGTTGTCGTTCAACTCACGCTTGCGCTTCTCGTACGCGAAGCCGGCCAGCACCAGGCCGATCACAAAAACAATCGTCACGCCCCCGCCGAGGGTCATGATGAACGTCGCGGTGGCCGTGTAGTTGTTCGCCTCAGCATCCCACACGAAGCAGGTCACAAAGGCCTGGTCAAACAGCGAGCCGACCTTGCCCTGCGACGTCTCGACGATCGAGAGCTTCAGGGTTCGACCCGAGTAGGCGGTGCCGCTGAGGTATCGACGGATCACGCCCTCACCGTCGGCCAGCACCAGCACGCCCGGGTGGCCGTACTCGTTCTGCGGCTTGATGTACAAGTAGCGGTAGCCGATCGCGTCGGTCAGCGCTTCGATGGTGTCCTGGTCAGCCGTCAGGAAGCGCCAGCCGTCTTCGCTCGCGGCGACGCCCTTCTCTTCGAGATCCTTGAGCGTGCCAGCACGCATGCTGGCCGAGACCTCGTGCGACTCTTCCGGGTCGATCGAGATGTTCAGGACGATGAAGTCGTCGCCGAGCGTCAGGTCTGTGTCGGCCAGGGTGTTGACCAGCTGCATCCGCATCGCTGGGCAGATCGACGGGCACCGGCTATAGCCGAGGTTCATGACGACCGGCCGGCCTTCTTCGAAGAAGCTGCCGAGCTTCACGGGTTTTCCGTTTTCGTCGATGAGCGAGAGGTCGGCGGGGACCGGGGAGTTGACCTTCTCGACGATGCCGACGTTGGCCGTGACGTCTTCGGTCCAGGGGTTGGCGACGTTCTCGGTGTTCTCGGGGTTGCGGCTGTTGTAGACCGTCGCCACAGCAGGCAGTGCCGTGACCAGGCACAGCACAACGGCTGCGCAGAAGCGCGTTGCCGTGTTGCGTGTCGCCGGGATGTCGGTCTTCGCCCAAGCGGGCATGATGTCAACTCCTGTCAGCCCCCATGCACTCTTTTGCCACAAGGCAGTCCAGTGCAGTGAGGAATACTAGTCCGTTAATTTGGCTGCGTCCTGCGAACCAGTTGCAATCCGTTTCGATCCAAGGCCTGTGCCGCGGCGTCAGCCGGGGCCAACCGCTGATTATTCGCCGTGGCCCTCGTGGGCGTCGGGCTTGATGTGCTCCGCCGCGACCGAGGTGATCGCCGCGTCGATGTCGCCTAGGTTCGCTTCTTGCTCAGCGCGTTGGCGTTCGTACGCCTGGTCGTGCGTCGGGCCCGTCAGGACCTGCTCGTTGAGCACGACGCGGGCCTCGTACTCGTACCACGCCAGGCCGAACATCGTCGTCGCGAGCAACGACACCGTTGCGCCGATCGAGACCGCGAACATCAGGGGCATGTTGATTTGTTTGCTGCTGCTTGCCATGTCGTGGTGTTGGTGTTCGGGTTTATTCGTTTAGCGTCGCGGCTCGCCGCGATACGGGATTTCTCAGTGGTGGATCGGCGCCCAGACATTCGTGTCCAGCGCGGTGGATTCGTGCAGACGCGGGTCGCCGTGCGCCAGCGGCGCGAATCGGCGGTAGCGGTGGACAAACGCCGCGAGCACCGCGGACGCACAGAACAACACCGCACCGATCTCCGCCAGGCCGAACGTCACGCCCGGGCTCTCGAAGAACGGCATCGCGTACCAGAACATGTCCAGGTAAACCATCAGCAGCATCCACGTCGCAGCACACGCCAACAGCGTCAGGTTCCGCTTCACGTGTCGGCTCAGCAGGAAGCCGAACGGCACGAGCAGGTGGCCGAACAGCATCAGCAGCGACAGGTACGTCCAGCCCGAGCCGTACTGCGGCGAGGTGCTGACCGTCGTCATCCCGTGAATCTCAAACCAGTAGGTCGTTTCGGGCAACGACGCGTACCAGATCAGCATGAACTGGCTGAAGCTCACGTAGCCCCAGAAGAAGACGAATGCGAAGAGCAGCTTGCCCAGGTCGTGGTAGTGTTCGACGTTGACCGTCTTGAGGTAGCCCTTCTTCTGAAGAACCATGCAGACGAGGATCGTGCCCGCGATGCCCGCGGTGAAGCTGTTGGCGAAGAAGATCACGCCGAACATCGTCGAGTACCACGCGGGGTCCAGCGACATGATGATGTCAAAGGCCATGAACGTCACGCTCAAAGCGAACGCGAGGGTCGACAGCGGCGACCACCACTCGCGCTTCGTGCTCAGGTCCGGATCGCCGGTCTCGTCCTGCTTGATCGATCGGCTCCAGTAGTACCAGCCGATCAGCGAGAGGATGGCGAAGTAGATCACCAGCCGCAGGGCGAAGAGCATCGGGTTGTACCAGGTAAAGCCCTTGTGCTCGGGGACCTGATTGTCGCCGTCGAGCATCCCGCCGTAGGCCTTGTAGTCGAGCATGTAGCCGAGCAGGACCTGGTAGTAGGCGTCCTGCACGTCGATGGCGTATTCCTCGTCCTCCGGATAGGCCATGCCCGCCATCGCGGCCGCGGCGTTCTCGTAGCCCTTGGATAGTTCTGCGATCTCGGGGCCACCGTGGCTGTCTTCGTCGTCCGCTTCCGCACCATCGGCGGCAACGTAGAACTCGCCGGTCTCGGTTTGAAGCGCGGCGTGGTCATCGCCGTGCGTCTCATCGTGGCCTTCGTCGTGCGTGCCGTCGTGGTCAGCGCCCGGGTGGTGACCCGCTTCGTAGTCGTGGATAAACTTCTCGGCTTTGTGCAGCTTCTCCGTCGCAACCTCGAGCGAAGCGCTCCAGGGGTACAGCGGTGCATCGGGCATCATTGCGCCGACCAGCACCGGCAGACCCAGCAGGCCAACAAACCAAAAGTTTGCCGCAAGCGTCTCGGGCACACGCCGCACAGCGACGACCCAGCCAGCGCGGAACAGGTGCGTCAGGATCACCAGTGCGACCGAGCCAACCGTCAGTGCGAGCACGAAGGTGTAGCCGATCAGGTAGGCGAAGAAGAACCGGCTCAGTGAGCGGTCGTCGATCGCGGCGCCGATGATCAGCAGCACGAGCCCAACCAGCGCGACCGCGCCCAGCTTAAAGAACGTCGGCCAGAGCTTGGCGCCGATCGGCTCCTTGTCGGCTTCGTCGAGTTGTGTCTGTCCGTGGGCCACGTTGGCTTGTCCTTATCTAACTTCGTTTGCTCGGCCGTCTCGCCGAGTCATCAAGTGCTTGTTCGTTACTCGGCCGATGCTTCAGCGGAAGCCTCAGCTGCGGGGGCCGGCTGGCTGCGCTGCATCGCACGCACGTACGACACGATCGCCCAGCGATCCTTCACGGGGATCATCGCGCCCAGAGCATTCATCGTGCCCTGGCCGTGCGTGATCGTGTTGAAGAGCTTGCCGTTGGCGTACGTGCCCTCGGCAAATTTCGGGTCCACCAGGTTCGCGGGGATCAGCGGGGTCGTGCCCGTCGCCTTCTCGGCCGGGACGCCCTGGTCGTATGCCGCGAGCACATCCATCGCGAGCTTCGCGGGTCCCATGCCTCGGCCATCCGCGCCGTGGCAGGTGTAGCAGTGGATCATGTACCGCTCCTGACCGCGCTCGATAAGCGGACGATCCACGGTAACGGTGTCGGGGTAGCCGGCCAGGAACTTCGCGACCGCGTTGCCGTTCTCGTCTTCCTGCGTTTCAGCCTCGCCGGTCTCGGCCGAGACCGTAAAGCCACGGTAGGCGTGGTCGTCGTCCTTGAGCATCGCGGGGTCGGACGCATGAACGGTTCGGCCCCAGGCAACGGTACCCGGCGCGGGTGCACGCATCGATCGGCCATCGACAAAGACGGCGTTGGAAGACTGGGCTTTGGACTTCACCTGGTTGTCCATGTCCTGGAAGATATGGATACGCGGGTTGGGGTCGAAGTAGTTGCGCTTGAACCAGATCGCCGAGGCGATCCCCATGGGCACGAAGGCGCCGATCACCATGATCGCCACCAAGACCATCGGGGGCTTGGGCAGACGCAAGTCGAGATCAATATCTGAGAGCTTCATTGTTTACCGTGGTTTTCAAACGGTTGGTCACGCGGCAAGCCGCGTTGCTAAACGCCTATATCCTGTGTCACTCGTCGTCTATCACTTCCACCGCCAGACAGCCCGGCAGATTCTTCACAAACTCGGCCGACTGCTTCGCGTCAAACTGCGCGTCCTTCGCCTCGATCGCGATGAAGAAACGGTCGTCGGTCGCACGTCGGAAACGCTTACTCTTCAGGAGCGGGTTGCTCATCAAGGGCAGCTTGTTGAGAAGGAACATCGCGAACACCGCGGTGTACGCGCTGAACATAATCGTCAGCTCGAAGATGACCGGGATGAAACCGGCCAGCGAGTTGTAAGGCTTGCCGGAAATCAGGAACTTGTAACCCTCCAAGTTCTCGGGCAGGAAGCCGGGGATCGGCAGCCAGTCGGCCATCGTGTAGGTCGTCAGCAGCAGGCCCGTGGTCATCCCGCCAAGGCCCATGCAGAGCACGATCCAGGGGAGGATCGTCGGCTTGATGCCCAGGGCGTCATCGATGCCGTGGACGGGGAACGGGCTGTGCACGTCCGTCTTCTTGTAGCCGGCCTCGCGTACCGCGTTGGCGGCGCCGATGATGTCGTCGACGTTGTCGAACTCGCCGATCACGCCGTAGAGCTTGGGGTCGGCAGAGGCTTCGGCGGTGTCGGCGTGGCCGTGGCTGGTGTTGGGGATGTCGATCGTGGTCATGGCTTAGGCGTCCTCCTTCTCTGAGTCGTCGGAGGTGTCGGTCGCTTCAGTGCTGTGCCCGTGGTCGTCGCCGTGGCCGTGGCTGCCATGCGCTTCGGGCATGACGGTCTTGACCTCGGAGATCGCGATCACCGGCAGGAACTTCAGGAACAGGAAGAACAGCGAGCCGAACAGGCCGAACGAGCAGGCGAACATGCAGATGTCGACCCACGTCGGGTGGAACTGGGCCCAGGAGCCGGGCAGGAAGTCGCGGCTCAGCGAGGTCACGGTGATGACGAAGCGTTCGAACCACATGCCGATGTTCACGCTCATCGCGGCAAACATGATCCACCACAGGTTCTCACGGCACTTCTTAAACCACAGGACCTGTGGGAAGAAGCAGTTGCAGGCGAACATCGCCCAGAAGCCGAACAGATAGTTGCCCGCCGGCCGGTTGCGGAAGACGAACTGCTCGAAGTGGTGGCCCGAGTACCAGGCGGTGAAGAACTCGATGGAGTAGGCGTAGCAGACGATCATGCCCGTGCCGAGCATCACCTTGGCGCAGTTGATGATGTGCCGCATCGTGATGATGTGCTTGAGTCCGAGCCATTCGCGACAGGGGATGGCAAGGGTCAGCACCATCGCGAAACCGCCATAGATCGCACCGGCGACGAAGTAAGGCGGGAAGACGGTCGTGTGCCAGCCGGGCATCTGTGCGACGGCGAAGTCGAACGAAACGACCGAGTGCACCGAGAGGACCAGCGGGGTACAGAGCGCCGCGAGCAGGAGGTAGGCCTTCTCGAAGCGGTGCCAGTGCCGGGCGCTGCCGGTCCAGCCGAGACTGAAGAACGAGTAGAAGATCTGACCGATGCGGCTCTTGGCCTTGTCGCGGAGGGTCGCGATGTCCGGCACCATGCCGGTGTACCAGAACAGCAGCGAGACGGACGCGTAGGTCGAGACCGCGAAGACGTCCCAGAGCAGCGGCGAGCGGAACTGAGGCCACATCGCCATCTGGTTGGGGTAAGGGAACAGCCAGAACGCAAGCCAGGGTCGGCCGACGTGGATCGCGGGGAAGATGCCCGCACAGACAACCGCGAAGATCGTCATCGCCTCGGCGAAGCGGTTAATCGACGTCCGCCAGTTCTGACGGAAGAGGAAGAGGATGGCGGAGATCAGCGTGCCCGCGTGGCCGATGCCGACCCAGAACACGAAGTTGATGATGGGGAAGCCCCACGCGATGGGCTGGTTGTTGCCCCAGATGCCCACGCCGGTGACGACGAGGTAGCCGATGAACGTGAAGAAGCCCATCGCCATGGACGAGAGGACGATAAAGCCGGCCCACCAGAGCAGGTCGGGCTTGGTCATCGCGTCCTTGGCGACGTTGTCGGTGACGCCCGCAAAGTCGAGCCCGCCGGTCACCAGTGGCGCGCGACGGCGTGGGTCGTCGACGGTGTTGTCCGTCTCGACGGTGGGGATCTTGCTGCCGGGGTGGATCGCTGCCATATCGTTGGGTCTAGAGTCGGGTGGTTAGCGGTGACGCGTGCGTCACTTCGTTTCGCTGCTCGGGTGCGGGTTGCGGATCTTCGCCAGGTGCTTGGTGCGCGGTCGGCTGTTGAGTTCTTGCAGCACCGCGTAGGCACGCTGGTTCTTGTTGTGGATCTGGCTGACCTTCGATTCAGGATCGTTCAGGTCGCCGAAGGTGATGCAGTCGGTCGGACACGCGTCCTGGCAAGCGGTGACGATCGTGCCGTCGGGCACGGTCTTCTTCTCGGCCGGGTTGTGGCTGAAGCCGCCCTCGTTGTTGCTCTGCACGTACGCGTTTTTCTGGGCGATCTTGGCCCGCTGGATCCGCTGCGTGCAGTAGGTGCACTTCTCCATCACGCCTCGCATCCGGACCGTGACGTCCGGGTTGAATGCGAGACGCTTGATCTTGTCGATCGCCTTTTCCTGCTGCGTGTCGGGGATGTTCAGCCAGGGATTGGCGAAGTCGGCCCGCACGTCCTTGGAGTGGTAGTCGAAGTAGTTGAATCGACGCACCTTGTACGGGCAGTTGTTCGAGCAGTACCGCGTGCCGATGCAGCGGTTGTAGACCATCGTGTTCAGGCCTTCGGTGTCATGCACCGTCGCGGCGACCGGGCAGACCTGTTCGCACGGCGCGTTCTCGCACTGCACGCACATGATCGGCTGGTGGACGACCTGCACCTCTTCGGGCTTGTCGGGGTCGCCCTTGAAGTAGGTGTCCGTCCGCAGCCAGTGCATCTCGCGAGAGCGCCAGACCTGCTTCTTGCCGACGGTCGGGATGTTGTTCTCCGCCTGGCAGGCCACGACGCACGCGTTGCAGCCGATGCACGAGGACAGGTCGATCGTCATGCCCCAAGCATGCGGCTCGTTGAACGCGCCGGGGCCCTTGGGGTGCTTGCGGTCGTAGCTGCCGTCTTCATAGATCGACGGGCCCTCGTAGAGCTGCAGCGACACGTCGCCGTGCTGGTGGCCCATGATCTTGGCGGGCTTTTTCTTGAGGGTCGTCAGCGAGCCCTCTTTGATGACGTTGCCCTTGGTGCCGGACTTGCCGGGCTTACCCGCACGTTTTTCCAGGCCCCACAGCGAGGTGTCGTCCACCTCGGGTGAGAGGCCCATGACCAGGTGGTGCACGGAGGTGTAGGCGAGCTCGTCGTAGCCGACCTTGCCGCCGACCTTCGCGGGGGAATAGCCCATTTGGCCGGAGATGCGAAGCGGGTAGACATCGTCGCCGACGTCCTGGCCGACACTGCCGGCCTGCTTGCCGCGCCCGTTGCCGAGTTGTGCAACCACGACGCCCTTGGCCTGTCCGGGCTGACCAAACACGGTGCCCTCGGTTTTGGCCATCGTTTCAACGGTGACGCGGTCGCCATTGATCAGGCCCTTGTCCCGCATGTCCGGAACGCTGAGCAGCAGCGGGCTGTCCCACGTGACCTTGGTGATCGGGTCCGGGCACTCCTGCAGCCAGGGGCTGTTGGCGAAGCGACCGTCGTACACGCTTGAGGGCCGGTAGACGACTTCAAACTCGGCCGCCTCCTTGAGATTCGGCATCACCGTCTTGTTGCTGGTGTCGACGTAGATCTTCTTGAACGCGCTGCCGGGCACAAAGCCCAGGTGCACCGCACGACGCCAGTCTTTCTCGAAGCCCGACAGCTCGGCCGCGTAGCCCGCGTCAGTCAGGTGCTCGGCAAACTTCGCGCCCTTGAGCAGCTCTTGAGACTTGAACGTCTCGCGGACCAAGTCGTAGCCGGAAGGCTGCGCCAGCGACTTGTCGCCGAGCAGGCTTGCCAGCAATTCGATCGGCGATCGGCCGTTAAACAACGGCAGGATCAGCGGCTGCTGCACGGCAACGGTGCCGTCGTACCAACGGCCATCGCCCCAGCACTCGAAGCTTGTCGCGGCAGGCAGGGCCCACTCGCAGGCAGCCGCGGTTTCATCGCGGTACAGGCCGAGCTTGATCGCGTGCTTGACCTTGCCGAGCACCTCGCCGAATCGCATGTCGGCCGGGGCGTCAAACGCCGGGTTGCCGCCGAGGATCAGCAGGGTGTCGATCTCCCCGGCATCCATTTTCTTGCTCAGGTCGGCGAACGCCTGAAGCTGCCAAGTCTCGTCGGCCGTGGGCTCTTCGCTGTACGTGGTCGTGACGTCGAGCGTGCCCAGCTTCTTATTAATCGCGTGGATGTAGGCGTGGACATCCGAGGGTTGACTGGCGCCCGCAACGACGATGCTCTTGCCGCCACTGGCCTGCAGGTCTTCGACCAGCTTCTTGGCGAACGCGAGCTCGGTCTCCGAGAGCTTCGCCTTTGACGCGGCCAAGCCGAGTTCGCCCGCGACGTACGTCAGCACGTGCGCGACGCGCGAGGGCTTGACCGGCAGACGCTCGTCCGCCGCAGAGCCCGTCACCGTCATCGCCGGTTCGACGACGTACATCCGGTTCATCGTTGGCTTGTCGTCGTCCGCGCTCTTGCGGCCCATCGCCCAGCCTTTGGCGTTGCTTGTCGCCGACGGGTGGCTGCTCAGGAAATCACAATCGAAGCAGGCAATCGTCTTAGCCTTGGACACGTCGTACTGCGTGCGGACAGCCTTGCCTTCGAACGCGGCCTTCGCGCCCTCGATCACGCTGTCCTGACCAAGCGGCTCGTAGGTCACCCAAGCGGCCTTGGGCATCGCCTCTTTGAGCTTCGCCTGCAGACGCAGCTGTGTCGGCGAGCTGCTGGGCTCGGCAAGCACCGCGAACTTCGCGCCGCCACCGGCCTTGAGCTCTTCAGCCTTCGTCGTCATCCAGCCTTCGAAGCTGGTCCAAGAGCTTCGGCTCATTGACTCGCCTGAGCCGTACACCACGTCACGCAAGCGCTCCGGGTCGTACTGCTGCAGCGTCAGGGCCTGGTCGTACACGTCGGTCGCGTAGCCGGCCTTGGGGTGGCTCTCGACCTTGATCGGTCGGCCGTCGAAGCTGGCGACGAGCATCGGGTGGGCAACGCCGCCGCGCTCAGCCATCGATGCAAAGTAGTTTGGCACGCCGGGGAGCAGGTCCTCGGGGCGCGAGGCAAACGGGGCAAGTTCTTCCTTGGGCCAACGGCGGCAGCCGGACAGCGTCAGGCCGGCCAACGCAAGCGAAGCGCCCGCGAGCTTGAGGAAGGTGCGGCGCGAGACCGCCTGGATTTCTTCCGGGTCGTAGCCCTGGAACTCGTCGTCAAGCTGTTCGATCAGCTCGCGCGAGTTGGCGCGCTCCTCGATCGAGCGCCAGTAGGCCTGTCCGGTGATGTGGTCTTCTAGAGTCGACACGTGGCAATTGCCTCGTAGGTGTGGTTGGTCTTACCGGTGGCAGGTCGAGCACGACTGCATGTACGCCGGGTTATTGATCTCGAATTCTTCTTTGAGCTTCGTGCCCAGCCAGAGCTGAGCCGCCTGCTCGTCATCTTCATCCAGTTCGCCGGCCGCAATCTGCTCTTTCACGCGAGCGTTCTCCAACGGCGACCAGTCCATGTCCGTGATCTTGTCCAGCGGACGCAGGTGCTGCTCGGGGGCGCGGTGACATTCCAGGCACCAGCCCATCGAGAGGTTCTGTACCTGGTAGACGCCGGCGATCGGGTCGTCGGTGCTCGCGCCGCCCATCTTGTCGACCCGGCCGTGGCAGCTCACGCAGCCGACGCCCTTGTTCACGTGGGCCGAGTGGTTGAAGTAGGCGTAGTCCGGCAGGTCGTGGACCTTGACCCAGGGGACAGGCTCGCCGGTGAAGTAGCTTGCCCAGGCGGGCCGGAGGTTGAGCGAGTTGCCGTGAGCGCCGGGGTAGCCGGTCTCGATGCCGGTGGCCGGGTCGGTCTTGGGCGCGTGGCAGTTGATGCACATCTGCGTGGGTGGGATCGCGGCGAAGTTGGCGTCTTCCACGGTGTTGTGGCAGGTGCGGCAGTCCATGCCGAGTTTGCCGACGTGCGTCGCGTGGCTATAGGGCACGGGCTGGTCGGGCTGGTAGCCGACGTTGAGCGTCTCGGCCGAGCCGCCATAGATCACCAGTGGTGGCACGACTGCAGCGCCGCCGAGGACCGACAGCACGAGGAGTGGCAACAGGTAATTCGCCCACTTGGGGAAGACAAACTGATCGGTTTGTTCGTAGGACAAAGTGCTCGTCTCTGCTGGCCATGGGGCGGATGATGCCGCGGCCGGTGGTTCTAACCCCGTGATCCTCGCGGATCGAGCGCTACACGATAGCTAGTCTGAGCCGGGATGACAAAGCGGCCAAAACAATAAAATTCCAACAGGCCGGGTTGCTGAGAATCGGTTGCAAAACAAGGCCGAACCCCAACATAGAACCCATCGACAGGCCCACACCCATCTGTGAATTTATGTTGCAAACGCACGGCGTTCACAGCCCGAGTGCACGCCCATCGGGTCGAGAAAAAATCAACGCCATCAATGCCGCCAACGCCACCAACCCACCGGGCAGCAGCGAACCCATCAGCACCGCACCGAGAATCCCCAACAGCGCACCGACGACCAGCACCCCCCACACCTGATACATGCCCTTTAAATAGCTGCCAGGCTCGATCGGACGCCCATCCCAAACCGCGCGGAAGCAATAACTTCGAAGCAAAAGCACCACCGCACCCAACAGCACCAACCAGACGATCGACACGCCCACCAGGACCGAGCCGGCGAGAGACCCATCAGTCGCCTGATCGCTGTTCACTGCCGGTTGCGTCGCTAAAACGGCGATCAGGGCCCCCGAAGCCACCACCAACAGCATGATCCAGGACCGCCAGCCGGTCTTGATGGCTTCGCTTGGCAACAACTGGGCGCGTCCTTTGCTGTCGGTTCTGGGCATATCTGGGCTCCTTGGGTCAGGAAAAGTGTACCAAGCGAGACCCTGCCTTGATGTCTGAAAACCGCCCATCCATTACGCTATCGCCCCATGACCAAGCTTTGTGTCCCGATCATGGTCGACTCGGCCCAGCAGGCCCTGTCCGACGCCGCGGCGGCAAAAACCGCCGGGGCCGACCTGGTAGAGCTGCGCCTGGACCGATTCACCGACGACACCAAGGCCGCCGCCGAGCTGGTGACGCAATGCCCGCTGCCCTGCATCGTCACGATCCGGCCGAATTGGGAGGGTGGCGAATACGACGGCCTCGATGCCGACCGCATCGCGATGATCGAGCACATCGGCGTGGACTGCGCGGGCAAAGGCCCGGCCTACTTCGACATCGAGCTCGCCACCTACGACCGCTCGGCCAACCTCCGACAGAAAGTTATGCTCGTCGTCGATCACGTCGGCCAACCCCGCCCCACCGACACCGGTCTCATCCTCTCGTCGCACGACTTCGAAGGACGGCCACACGATCTGATCCGACGCATCAAGTCCATGACGGACTACAACAGTTGCCGCGTCGTCAAGCTCGCGTGGCGTGCCCGATCGCTGCGCGACAACCTCGAAGCCTTTGAGATCATCGAGCAACGCAACAAACCAACCATCGCGCTGTGCATGGGCGAGTACGGCCTGATGTCGCGCGTGCTCGCGAAAAAGTTCGGCGCGCTGCTCACTTTCGCGTCGATCGATCATGAGCACGGCACCGCGCCGGGCCAACCCACGATCGCGGAGCTCAAGTCGCTCTACCGCTGGGATCAACAGGATCAAGACACGCGTGTGTACGGCGTCATCGGCGACCCGGTGGGCCACTCCATGTCGCCCGCCATCCACAACGCCGGCTTCGACGCGGTCGACTACAACGGCGTGTACCTGCCCATGCCGATCCCGCCGGAGTACGAGCACTTCAAGGCGACGGTCGGCAGCTTCCTGGCTGAGCACTCACTTGATTTCAAAGGCTCTTCGGTGACGATCCCGCATAAGCAGAATCTACTTCGTTTCGTAGAAGAAATGCGAGGCGAGATCGAGCCCCTGGCCGATCGCATCGGGGCGGCCAATACGCTGACCGTCCGCGACGACGGCATGCTGTACGCAAGTAATACCGATTACGCCGCGGCACTTGATTCGGTCTGCATCGCGATGGGGATCGAACGCGAAGGCTTACGCAACAAACAAGTCGCGGTGCTCGGTGCCGGCGGCGCGGCCCGCGCAGTCGTCGCGGGCTACACGCACTACGGCGCGCAGGTCACGATCTACAACCGCACGATCGACAAGGCCAACGCCCTCGCCAACGCGTTCAACGCCCGGTCCGGTGCGATGAGCGACATCAACAACGCGTCCTTCGACATCCTCATCAACTGCACGCCGATCGGCATGCACCCGACCACGGATGCGACCCCCTACGACTTCACCAGCCACCAGCCACGAGACGCCAGCCACCCAACCGTCGTCTTCGACACCATCTACAACCCGGTCGAAACCCGGCTGTTGCGAGAGGCAGAAGCCGCAGGCTGTGTCACTGTCTCGGGTGTTGAAATGTTTGTGCGCCAGGCAGCCGTGCAATTCGAACTGTGGACCGGCGAACCCGCCCCCAGCGACCGCTTCCGCGAGGTCGTGCTCGACCGCTTGGGCCAGCAAGATGACGCCTAGAATGCCACGATGAACGACGCGAACCCCAACTCGATCGGTGACGCACCTTCGCCAATGAATGACCGCCTCGCTCCGCGCCACGTCGTCCCGCCGGGCACCCACGCGCTGGGCATGTGGCTGTTCCTCGCCGCGCTGGCGGTGCTGTTCATCGGCGGGATGCTCGCCTACATCATCGTGCGGGTCACCGGTACCACCTCCCGGGTCAACCCCTTCAACGGCGAAACGCTGCCGCCGACCGCCCCGCCGCTGCACACGATCGACCTGCCGCTGGTGCTCTGGCTCTCGACCGGCGCGATCCTGATCTCCAGCTTCACGATCCACCGGGCCGTGGAAAATGTGGTCAACGAAAGGCAGGACCGCTACCGCCAGGCGCTGCTCGCGACGCTATTGCTCGCCGTACCGTTCTTCCTGGCTCAAGGCGCGGGGCTCGCCACCCTGCTCGGCCGCGCGGGCGAGGGGGGCTCGGCCCTGCAGTACGCGATCTTCTTCCTCATCATCGTGCACGGCCTGCACGTCATCGGTGGGCTGGTCCCGCTGATCGTCGTCACCCGACGTGCCCATAAAGGCCGATACGACCACGAGTACCACGGGCCGGTCAAGCACCTGGCGATGTACTGGCACTTCCTGGATGCCGTCTGGCTGGTGATGTTCGCGACCTTCCTGGTGCTGGGTTAGGCCACCTCAGGAAGCGGGAGATGTTTTAGCGGATGCCGCCTGGCCCACCGCCACCGCCCCAGCGTCGGCCGTAGAACTCGCTGTTGCTCGAGCCGATCTCCGGGCCGCGGTAGCCGGGGTAGGAGAAGTAGAAGTCGCGGATGACGCCAGCGAGGTTGTTGTCGCTGTCGTTGTCGTAGGGCTCGAGACCTTCGTCCAACTCGGCGAAGAAGACTTCGCGCAGACCCTCACCCGGCGAGACGCGTCGGCTTCCGGGTTCCCACTTACCTTTGGACCCGTTGTAACGCACGCCATTGACGTAGCGCCAGTCGCCGTTCATTCGGCTGTGGCCGTGGCTATTGCGCGTCAGGTCGGAGAGGCCAAGCAGGTCCACATTAACGTCGTTCGTGTGGGTTGCGCTGAACCGCTGGCGCAGCGCACGCGGGTTCGTTTCGAGGAACTCTTCAAAGTAGGCGTAGGTCTCATCGGTCTGCTGGTCGCGGAGGTCTTCGTGCCCCTGCGGCGTGTAGATCTGATTGTCGCGCAATTCATTGAGCCGAACGGCCTGGTCACTATTGAGGCCGTAGAACGCATTGTTCAAACGGGGGTTACGGTCTTCCTGCAGAAGACCCTGCGCATCGGGACCCGGCGCACCAGGCGTGACCGCTTCCCAGACCGAGTAGCGGTCCATGTTGGTGACCTGTGCCAGGCGTCGGAAGTTCCAACCCAGGTAAACGATCAGCATCAGCGCGATCATGATGAACGGCATGATGAGCACCGTCTCGGCCATCACCGCGCCGAGGGTCTTGCGTCTGCCGCGGGTTGTTCTGACGAATCGTTTCACAAACATTCTCTCGTTAGTGGTTGAGCATCACCGGCGCGAGTTCTTCGAGCGACTGCAGATAATTGGCCAGTTCCTGCAATTCGCTGGTGCTCAGATCCTCGTAGCCCGAGGCCAGACCAACCTGGCTCTGGATCAGGTCGACCCACTGGTCGTACTCCTGCACTGGCTCGAGCTGTGCATGCCACATCTGCGTCCAGAGGTCCCAGGAGTGGTTGTTAAAGACGCTGGCCTGAGCGATGCCGGTATGGCCATCGTAAGCACTGGTATCGAACAACCGGCTCCACATCGGGGCGCGGTTCGGCTGCTTGGACAGACCCAGGAACGTGTACGGGCTGCCGGGATAGCCCACCGCCCCGTCGATCGGGCGCTCCATCGCGTCGTGATCAAAATCGAGCGGAGCGGGCAAGTCCTCTCGGCTGGCAAAGTTGTTGGGGTCGCGGATGATGACCTCCGGTCCGACGTTGATGCCCGCCCAGACATAGAGCCAACGGTATTGGACCCGGTGGGTATCGGTGATCTCGTTGCCCTCAGCATCGACGCGGCTGGTCTCCCATTCGATCGCGGCGTCGTCTTCCCAAACATGGTCACGGGTCTTGGTCGCACCGGGCACATTGGTCCAGCCACCACGTGGGCGGAGGATGTTCCAGTCGGTCATGGTTTCGAGGCCTACGGGCGTGCCGTTCAGGAAGCGCTGCTCGTAGTCCATGCGGACAAACTGGGTGTATGCGACGCGTGGGGTGCCCGCTTCGATGACGCGTTCGGCCTGGCCAAAGCTGGTGATCCACTGCGGGTCGAGGAAGACCCACGTGCGGGCCGAGCCCGGCCAGAGGTAGTTGAGCTTGTTGCCGCCCATACGGTTAACGCGCGTGACGAACTGGCTGTTGTAGAGCACCCGTGGCGAGTCGATTCGGTTACGCAGCAGGTCGCCGAGCCACTGCCAGGGGCCATAAGTCGTGTAGCCGAGCAGGGTGGAGCCGACACGGATGGTCGGCCGGCCGCCTCGGCCCGTGCCGCCGGACCAGCGTGAACCGGCGCGTTCGCGGGCGGTATTGGGGTTGTAGTCGGGGTTGGGGATCTCGATCGACTCGCGCTGGGTCGAACGCCAGCCGAAGATTGTGTCATAGGGTCCACGGTTGGTGATCTCGTTGTCGACCCAGATCGGCAATCGGCCACGAACGACGGGGTTGCGAAAGTCGTCGAATTCATAGCGCTGCCAAAAGATGGCGGTCTCAAACGGCGCAACCGCGGCGAGTGTCTCGCCGCCCTGGCCTCGCATGTTGCGCTGCCCCGCCTCGATGGCGGTGACCTGCGTCAGCTCGCCGAGCTGTTCCATCGTCGCGGTGCTGATCGCGTCCAGCGACTCCATGGCTTTCCATAGCTCGCCCCGGCCGAACTCGCTGTCGTAGTACGTCATCTCGCGGACGTCATAGCTGCCGCGGTTAAAGAATTCGTCCATCTCTTCGAGCTGACGCTCTTGTTCGACAAGATCGTCATGGATCTCGTCGAGCGTCTGGTCGCCGAGAGTGTCGCCTGTGCCGCTGCTCTGCTGTTCTTCGACGCGTTCGAGGGTCGCCCGCACGTCCAGCAACGTGTACTCCGTCGCCAGCGGGACCGCGTCGAGCATCTGCACCACCGCGATCAGGCGGGAGATCTCGACGTTGTTCATCGCCACGGTGTTGAACGACCGCGCGACGTAGCCGGCCCCGGAGATCGCGGTCGCGTCGGCGGCCGACTGGGTCTGCTGACGGAGCTGCGCGTGCCGACCGGTGTTAAAGACGTACCCGATCAGCCCGACGATCAAAAACGCGCCGAGCAATGCCAACACCAATACCGCCCCGCGGCTCCTGGGCGAGCGGCGTGCCAGACACATGCGACGCCGGGCGGCTCGATCTGTGGTCGGGTTGGGGTGTGTGGGGTTCATCGGGCCTTGCTTTGGTGTGCGGATTATCGTCGGGGGACTTCAGGCGGCTCGGGTAGTCGCCGATCGATGCCTTCGTTGGTCAGGATCGCGCGGGACTCGATCATCGTCCACTGCCCGGGCGGGCCGGGGCTGTCGCCATTGCGAGAAGCGGGCGAGTACGTGCCCGACTCACCGATCGCGGCGAACACCCGGCTGGCCAACGGAACGGAAAGTGCAAACTCGTGGCGCACCCGGGCAGCGATCGCTTCCTTGGGTGAGAAGACTTCGTAGCCACTGGCCACCTGGTAGTTCACCGACTGCGAATCGTTGCCCGGGGTCACCTTCTCGAGGATTACGCTCGTGTGGTTCATCGCGTAGGCTAAACGCTCGGCAAGGAGCTCGTCGATCCAGGCCGGCTCGCCCTTGCCCTGCACGGAGAACACTTCACCGACGCCGGAGACGATTTCACCGGCGGCCGCCGTCGAGCCGCTTTCGCGCCCGCTGACCGGGAGCACCGCGATCATCGCCGCTGACTCGATCGCATCAAATTTATTTGAGCCACGCGAGGTCATGATCTCGTTCGACGGCTCGCTTGAGTTGGTTGGGATCTGCACGATCGCGGAACGCGCCGCGGCGAACGCGGAGTATTGAACATAGAACAAGCCGGTGAAGACCAGCATCGTCTGAACAAGCAGCAGCATGACGATCATCAGGATCGGCGTGACCAATACAAACTCGACCATCGCGACGCCCGAGTCGCCAGACAAACGCTCACGGACCGGTGCGGATCGATGAGCAAGCGAGACCTCACGCAATCGCCACCCCAGCCAAAGCAGCAGCAGCAAGCACAACACCGCGAAGCCGAGCAGCCACAGCGCCGGCCCACTGGTCAGTGTGTCCCACCACCAGCCCTGGGGCGGTGCGGTTTGAAGTTGCGCGAGGAGGTTCATGCCAGACATCTCTGTTTCGTTTATCGGCGTCTTCGCCGCGGCCCTAGACCAACGTACAAGTTACCGATTCATTTCATCGGCTGGAAGCGCGACTTCATAAAAACCTTAAAAAATAAACCAATAAAGCGCGCCGGGGTAAGCCGTTTGGATAACAATAAACACTCATAGCCTAGAAACGCAGCTCGACGCCGCCACGGATGTAACCCGAATCATCTAGGTCGCGGAGGCCCCCGGGGTCACGGCTGTCGTAGCCGACATCAAATTCCTGCTTGAACGCGTACCCGCCCGCGACCGTCAGCGCGACACGTTCGCTCAGATCGTAGGACATGCCCAGCTCCAGGCGCTGCTGGCTGAAGAGCAGTCGGCGGTTCGCGAAGCCGCCCTGGATCGTGAACGCATCGCTGCGCCGGACGTAGGCAGCAAAGAGCTTGAGGTCTTCGCTGGCTTGATAGCTGACCGAGCCGTTGAACGAGAAGAACAGAGCCGAGCGGATGTCGACAGTCCAGAATTCATCAGGCGTCCAGGTCAGTCGGCTGAACGGCAGCCCGATCGCATAAGTCGTTGTCTCATTGAATCGGCTGAAGTAGGTCACGGCGGGCAGCGGGACATCGGGGAGAAAAACGCGGTTGCCGTCGTAGTTGATGCCGATGAGCCAGCGCGTGTCACGATCGATAGCCCTGACCGCGAAGATATCCGCCTTGCCATACCACGCGTCGCCATCCTGGAACGGTGTGGTGCCTGCGTAACCGATGCCGAGGGAGTAGCCCATCTGCCACGTGCCGCCCAGCGTTTGGCCGAGGTCAACATCACCGAAGCTGCCACCGAAGGCGACGGAGACATCCGTCAGGTCGTCGGGCAGCGCGGGGTCGGAGCTGGAGATCTCGTACTGCACAAGCTCGAACCCGATGGTCGGGTTGTACGATGCATCCGGGTCCAGCCGGACTCTGCCGCTGGCGTCGAAAATCGACAGGTCGACATCCGCGCCGGTGACATCCGCCTCGGTCGGCGTGAAAAAAGCGTCGGCCTTGAATTGAGCTTGCTCATCGCCTTGCCAGGGCACGAGCATCATTCCCGGGCCCGACTGCGCGAGCGCGGCGGGGGCGAGGGTAATCGACAGGGCCAGGCCGGTGGCGTGCAGGGCTCGTTTCATACCACAACTGTAGCACCGGCATTCGCGTTTAGCGACGCGGCTTGCCGCGTTTTCTAAATCACTGATTCATCCGTTACGCCGCAAGCCGCGGCGCTTCACGCCTTATTTGTCGTCCAGCAGATCGACGCTCGCGAAGCTCTTGCCTTCGAGCATCTCAAGGGACGCCCCGCCGCCGGTCGACACGTGCGTGACCTGGTCGACGAAGCCGAGCTGATCGACCGCCGCGGCGCTGTCGCCACCGCCGATAATGCTGGTCGCGTCGCCGTCCGCGATCGCCTGGGCCACGGCCTTGGTGCCTGCATCAAACGGCGACATCTCGAACACGCCCATCGGGCCGTTCCACACCACCGTCTTCGCGGCCTTGACGATCTCGGCATACTGCTTAGCAGTCTCCGGGCCGATGTCCAGGCCTTCAAAACCGTCCGCGATCTCGCCTGCCTTGACGACCTGCTTATTACAGCCGCTGTTGAAGTCGTCGCCGCAGTGCGTATCGACGGGCAGCACCAGTTTGTCGCCGCCCTTCTCGATCAACGACTTGGCCAGCTCGACCTTGTCTTTCTCAACGAGCGAGCCGCCGACGCTGCCGCCCTGCGCGAGCGAGAACGTGTACGCCATCGCGCCCCCGATGAGTACCTTGTCGCAGACGCCCAGCAGGTTGTCGATAACGTTGATCTTGTCCGAGACCTTCGCGCCGCCGAGGATCGCGACGAACGGTCGCTCGGGGCTGGAGATCGTGTCGGTCAGGTACTTGATTTCTTTCTCGACAAGGAAGCCGACGACCGCGGGCTTGCCAACCTCTTTCATCGCCTTGGGCACGGCATACATCGAAGCCTCGGTGCGGTGGCAGGTGCCAAATGCGTTGTTGCAGTAGATGTCGCCAAAAGACGCGAGCGTGTGGTTGTAGCTCTCGTCGTCGCCTTTCTTCTCGCCAGCGTTGAAGCGGACGTTCTCGAGCACAAGCACCTGGCCGGGCTGCAAGTCGTCGGCCTTGTTGTGTGCGTCATCACCGTCAGTGTCGGCGGCCATCTGCACGACGCCCTCACCCAGCAACTCACCGAGACGGTCCGCCGCGGGCTTGAGGCTGAACTCCGGCTTCGGCTCGCCCTTGGGTCGGCCCAGGTGCGCCATGAGCACAACGCTGCCGCCACCATCGAGTACTGCCTTGATCGTGTCCAGCGCCATAACGATCCGGCGGTCGTCGGTGATCACACCGTCCTTGAGCGGGACGTTGAAATCCACGCGCATGAGAACTTTCTTACCGGTTACGTCTACGTCTGCAATGGTCTTCTTGGCCATGGTTAGGTCTCCTTAGGGCCGGGCATGATACGGCACTCACGCGGCTGCCGCAGACCTATCATGTAGAGCTTATGCAAAAACACCTAGAACAACTCGGCGCAGAACTCATTGGCTACGGGCCCGCGGATTCTGCCGTGGCATTGGCGGATAGCTTTGGCGCCTTCGAAACCGAGTACGCCGCGATCCGTCGGCACGTCGGCGTCCTGCATCTGCCTCAGACCGGCGTCATCAAGATCACCGGCGCAGACGTCAAACCCTTCCTCCACAACATGTTCTCGCAGGACATCAACGCGATGAACGGCGGGCAAACACTGCGGTCTTTCCTTCTAGATGCCGAGGGCCACGTGCTCGCCGACGCACACGTGCACCACGGCGACGCCTCGACCTGGCTGGAGCTGGACCGCTTCGACATCGACGGCGTGATTAAGCTGCTGGACAGCCGGCTCTTCGCCGAGGATGTCACGATCGAAAACATCAGTGCCGAGAAACAAGCCATGGCGCTGCTCGGGCCGGCGTCGCTGAAGCTGCTGAGCAAGGTCGCCAAACACAGCGTAGAAGATATGACGGTCGAGCAGATCGGTCAGATGCCCGGCACGACGCACGTCGTGAATATCGACGACGCCCTGGTGTCGGTCTGCCGACGCGATCTGGGCCAGACGCTTGGCCTGCGATTGTTCGTGCCAAGCGATCAGGCGGAGGCGATCCACCGAACGCTGCTCGATGCCGCGGGCTACGAGCCGGATGCGGAGATCGATGCGGACCACGCCGAGCGGCGGCGCGAGTCGCTGCGGGGTCGGCCCGTGGGCTGGTCGGCGTACAACACCGCACGGATCGAGTCGGGCCAAGCGATCTACCACATCGACTTCGGCCCCGACTCACTGCCCGCCGAGACTGGCGAAGCCGCGTTTGAAGAAGCGGTCTCCCTGACCAAGGGCTGCTGGCTCGGGCAGGAAGCCGTCGCGCGGATGCACAACCTCTCGCACCCCAAGCGCCTGTTGGTGGGTGTGAAACTGCCGGCCGACGCGCTGGCTGTCGCCGGCTCGCAGGTGTTCGAACACGACGAGGACAAGCGGGCCAAGGCCCCGCGCAGCGGACAGGTCGGGGGCATCACCAGCTCGACGCTCTCGCCTCTGCTGGGCCGAGCGGGCCTGGCGTTCGCGGTTATGAAGTGGGGCCGACACAAGCCGGGCACGAAGGTCGCGGTACCGATTGCCGGGGAGATGGTCGAGGCCGAGGTCTGCGGGCTGCACTTCGCGGGGTAAACGGGATAACCATGAAGCGCCGCGGCTTGCCGCGCTTTGCATTTCAGGTTTTGCGCGGTAAGCCGCGGCGCTTCATATCCATCTGTAACGATCAGGTAATCCCCACGCGCCTTGTTCACAGGCCTGCCCAAAGTCGCCCGCCCCTCCAACCGATAACACCGATACCGCTGGCCCCATTCCGAGGCCGGGGCCACCAAGGATATGTGCATGCTGCCAGACACCATCGAAGTCGAACAGGCCGGGTCCATGGTGACCGCGCACATCCATCAGGCCGAGGTCGCTTATCACGAGATGCAAGAGCTCGTGGACGCGTGCACGGACAAGATGCGCTACGAGAACGCCCAGAACTTCATCTTCGATCTCGCCGAAGTCGAGTTCCTCGCCAGCGCGTGCATCGGCTCACTGGTTCAACTGCTGCAGGACATCGAGCACCAGCGCGGGCAGATCGCCCTGGCCGGCTGCCACGACAACGTCGCGTTCCTGTTCAAAGTTACCCGGCTCGACTCGGTCTTCCCGATGTTCGACGAGGTCGAAGAGGCGGCAGAGAACTTCTAAGCACTTGCTGCTTAGCGCCCTTCCAACAAGCGCTGGCCCAAAAAATCACTCAGGTCATCGATCGCCTTGACCTTCTCGACCACGGCGTTGATGTCGTATTCGAGCCTAATAAATTCGATCTGCTCTTCGTCCATCAGCGCGTAGGACGCGCGGGGGTCGCGGTCGCGGGGTTGACCCACGCTGCCGGGGTTGACCACGACCTTGTCGTCGCTGCCCCACTTGTAGGCCTCGCCCAGGTCGGCGGGCGGGTAGAAGTCCGGCTCGTCGGTGAAGATGCCGGTGACGTGGGTGTGGCCGACGAAGCAGCGCTCCTCGATGCGGTCGAAGATCGACGCCATCTTGTTGGGCGCGGACACGACGTCGTCGGGGAAGATGTATTCGTTGATCGGGCGACGGGGTGAAGCGTGGACGTAGAGGTTGCCGTCCTCCCACTTACGGACCAGCAGGTTGCCCAGGAACTCGTACCGTTTTTTGCGGAGCTCGGGGTCGGGCTCCTGCTCGAATTGTCGGCGGGTCCAGAACGCGGCCTGCTCGGCGGTGGTGTTGAAGCTTGTCGGCTCGTAGAGCACGGCGAAGTCGTGGTTGCCCATCATCGCGAACTCGCATCGCTCGATGACGAGGTCCAAGCACTCCAGCGGGTTCGGGCCGTAGCCGATGATGTCGCCCAGGCAGATGATGCGGTCTACGCCGCGTTCATCGATGTCGGCGAGGACGACGCTGAGCGCATCAAGGTTGGCGTGGATGTCGGAGATGATGGCAGTGCGCATGGGTCAGGCCGGGGCGAGTGGGTTTCCAACGATCCATGGTAGCAAATACGAATGAAGACCATGGAGCGCCGCGGCTTGCCGCGTTAATGCGGAATGCCGAGCGATCCACGCGGCAAGCCGCGGCGCTCCATCCCTAGTGGTTATGATGCGGTTGCAGCAAAGGAAAAACGATGACCACCCACCCACCCACGCTCGACCTCCGCACCCCGCCGACCCACCCGCTGGTCGCCGCGTCGATCCTCTCGGCCGACTTCGGGAAGATGGCCGAGGACTGCCAGCGTGTGATCGATCTCGGTGCCGACCTGCTGCACGTAGATGTTATGGACGGGCACTTCGCGCCCAACCTCACGATGGGGGCGGACATGATCAAGGGCGTCCGCCGGCACCTGCCGCACGTCAACCTCGATGTGCACCTGATGGTCGAGGACCCCGTGAGCTACCTCGAGCCGTTCGCCAACGCGGGCGCGAGCCACTTCTCGTTCCACGTCGAGGTGTGCAAGACAATGCGCGACGACGGGGTCGACGGCCACGAACTGATCCAACGCATTAAAGACCTGGGGATGACCGCGGGCATCGTGATCAACCCGCCGACACGGGCCGAAACCCTCGAACCCTACCTTGACGCGGTGGACCTGGTCCTGATCATGTCCGTCAACCCGGGGTTCTCCGGCCAGTCGTTCATGCCCGAGGTCCTGGACAAGGCCCGCTGGGTCAGCGAGTGTGTCGATCGGCACACCCGCGTCGAGATGGACGGCGGGCTGAACCCGCAGACCGCGCCGCTGGCCGTCGAGGCCGGCGTTGACACGCTGGTGACGGCGTCGGCGTTGTTCGGCAGCGATCAGCCCCGGGCCGTGATCGAGGCCTTCCACGCCTGCCCACTGCCCGATTAAACCGCCCTTAGAATCTCAAGAGCCACCCTCCCATCCGTCGATGATTGACCTCTAGGCCAGGGCGATTTAGCATGCTCTGTCCGACACCGATTGGCCCATGGTGTAATCGGCAGCACTACAGATTCTGATTCTGTCAGTCTAGGTTCAAGTCCTAGTGGGCCAACTTCAACGGAACGACCCGCTCCCGCGAGCGGGTTTTTTCGTATAACCATCGGCATGAAACACATTGCGTTTCTATCGATGCTCTTGGCCCTGCTTGTCTTAAGCGGCTGCGCAAACACTACCCACCAGAGCCCGCTCGCCAATGTCCAGCCGACCACCTGCGGGGATGTCAAGAACATGCACCGCGTCGGCGACTTGTACCTCGCTGGCGCACCGACACCCAGCGACTACCCGCTGCTCAAGGATCTTGGGATCAAGACCGTGCTGAACATTCGGCACGACAAAGAGACACCTGATCTCGACGACGCCAAGCTCGTCGAAGCGCAAGGCATGGCCTACATCCACCTGCCCTGGAGCGGCGCGGACCAACTCACTGACGACAAGCTCGACGCGATGCGTAAAGTCCTGCGTGAGGCAGAGCGGCCCTTGTTATTCCATTGCGGCTCGGCCAACCGGGTCGGCGCGGGTTGGCTGGCCTATCGCGTGCTGGACGAACGGGTCGATCTCGACACCGCCATCGACGAGGCAAAGACGTTCGGCCTGCGAACCGCCGCCTACGAAACCATCACGCTCGATTACATCGCCCGCCGCACAAACCAGTAAGATCGATCCGATCCCTATGGCCGAGCCCACCGAAAACAAATCCGCACTCATCACCGGCATCACCGGGCAGGACGGCTCGTATCTTACCGAGCTGCTGCTCGATAAGGGCTACACGGTCCACGGCATCATCCGCAGGTCGTCCATCACCGCCCGGCCACGACTCGACCACCTCACTCTCGACCCCGAGGTCTACGGCACGCGGCTGTTCCTGCACTACGCCGACCTCGACGACACGACCTCGATCCGGCGGATCATCTTCAAGACTCACCCCGATGAGATCTACCACCTCGCGGGACAGAGCCACGTAGGTGCAAGCTTTGAAATCCCCGAGTCCACCTGCGAGTTCACCGCGATGGGCACGCTCCGCCTGCTCGAGTTCCTCCGCGATATGGACCCGGCACCGAAGTTTCTCAACATCGGCTCATCTGAAATCTTCGGCCACCCCGATGAGATGCCACAAGATGAATCAACGAAGATGAACCCGGTAAACCCGTACGGCGTGGCCAAGGCCTTTGCTGTGCAGACCACCCGCATCTACCGGGACTCGTTTGGCCTGTTCTGCTGCAACGCGATCTGCTACAACCACGAATCGCCGAGGCGTGGCAAGTCGTTCGTCACTCGCAAGATCACCAACGCCGTCGCCCGGATCGCCGCGGGCAAACAAGAGCACGTCTCGCTGGGCAACCTCGACGTCTCACGCGACTGGGGGTTTGCCGGCGACTACGTCCGCGCGATGTGGATGGCTCTTCAGCACGACGAGCCGATGGACTACGTTGTCGCGACGGGCACGCTCACGCCGCTCAAACGTTTTTTAGAGATCGCTTTTGCCCATGTCGGTATCGAGGACTGGCAGCCGCACGTCAAGATCGACCCGAGGTACTTCCGCCCTGCCGAGCCGACGCGCCTGGTCGGCAACGCAAATCGCGCCAAAGAAGTTCTGGGCTGGGAGCCCTCAGTTGGTCTGGAAGAGCTTGTGCCCATGATGGTCGACGCAGACCAGCAGCAGTCCAAGCGGCGAGACGATTAGAGCCGCATCGCGCGACGCGTCTTCGCCTGAGCCGAGTAGCGCTCGAACAGATACCCCAACGCGCCGATCGGGTTTTGCTTGCGGAAGACACGGCGGTTGATAAGTTTCTCGCCGCTGCTGCCCCGCTTTCCAGTATCCAGCCGCTCGATCTCCCGGGCCAAGACAGCGAATAAGTTGTGTTCCTCAAGTGTTCGGCGTTTGGCTTCGACGAGTGCGCCTTGCCGCTTTTCAAACTCGTTGTCTGCGATGGCCTGCTTGATCACCGCGACCGACTCGGCCGGTTGGCGGATGTCGATTGGGATAAAGCTCTCGGCGGGAAAGTAGTCCGCGGCGTTGGGTGCACCGAAGTAGAACGGCAGCGCGCTGCCGAGGAAGGCATCCGTCAGCTTCTCGGTGATGTGGTGCGGCGCCCAATGATTCTCCAGCGCGAGGTGGTAGCGGTAGCGGTCCAGCGACTCCGCCTTGTCGTTCATCTCCTTCATGCCGTGGCCGTAGACGCCCAACTCGGGGATGGCGCCCTTGACCACTTGCACAAAATCGTAGCGAGCGCGGTGCAGCGTGTGGCTCATCCGCTTGTTCGAGCAGGCGGCGGAGACAAGCAGGTCTTTCTCAGGCGGCGACATCGACGCAAGCTCGTCAAACAGAATTGTTTTCGCAGTCTTATCCGTCGTCGGCCGGCCATAAAACCAGTGCAGGCAGGGCATGTGGCGGATGAGGTTGGGGTGCTTCATCGCCCAGGGCTCGTGGCTGGTCAGCACCGCGCCGAACTGCCCGAGGTACTTGTTGCCATAGACCTTGATCGACGAGGGCTCGACCGTAATCAGCATCGTGTGCTCGCGCGGGCAAGCAAGCGCCTCGCCATCGGGCGGCAACTCGTCATACACCACCAGCCAGTCGTACTGCCGCGCATCGGGATCGAACGTGAAATCGCACCGGCCAAAACAAGGGGCAGCGTCGGGCAGTTGCCGGCGCCAAGGCGTCTCGTCAAGGATCGGGTTCTTGATCACGAACTTGACGGTGATGCGATCCTGATCGCCAGGCGCGTTGTTCGTAGAGGTAGGTGAAGTCATCGGCAAAAGGTGCTCAGGGCCCAGCGATTGTCGTATACTCGCGGCCCTGCCGGCAAACCATTGGGCAGACAACAAAAAAACATGGCCGATTCGCCCAAAAACATCTTGATCATCCGGCTCGGGGCGATGGGCGACATCATACTCACGTCCGGTGCCGTGCGCGACATCCGCCTGAACTACCCCGAGGCGACGATCCACTTCCTCACCGGCGGTAACCTCTTCGCCAAGGTGCTTCAGCGCAACCCCGATATCGACAACATCATCGTCGTCCCTCGGCCAAAGCTCCAACGGTTCTGGGAATCGATCCCCGTCATCAAGCAGCTCAGGTCACTCAAAATTGATCGCGTCTACGACCTGCAGGACAGCAAGACGCGCTACTACCGACGTTGGCTCGAACCGATCGAATGGGTCGGCTGTGGCAAAGGTGCTTCACACCGCGTCATGATTGACGGGCGGGCCGAGCCTCGCGCGCTGCATAATTTTGCCAACCGGCTGAGGAGCGGGGAGGTCGAGCCGAACCACACGCTCAAGCCCGACGTCAGCTGGATGGCCGACCCAGTCGATGATGTGCTTGCGGAATTGAATGTGCCCGATCGGTTCATCCTGCTCGTGCCCGGCAGCTCGATGAAGAACCCCGATCGGCGCTGGCCTTACTACGGCGACCTGGCGGAGAAACTTCAGTCTGCGGGCTATACGTGCGTCACCGTGCCCGGGCCCGAGGAGCTGGAGCTGTGCTCGAAGCTGCCAGCCACGATGCTGATGCGGACCCAAGACGACGGCAGCCAGAAACCGCTGACCTACTTCGAGCTCGCGGGGGTCGCGTGCAAGGCTCACTATGCCATCGGCAACGACACGGGCCCGAGCCACATCGCCGCGCGTTGCGGAGCGCCGGGCCTGGGCTTATTCGGCCAGGCGACCTTCGCACACCATTCGGGTTTTGACACGGTCTGGTCGGTACTTCAGACGCAAGACCTCAACGACCTGACGGCAGATGAAGTGTTTGATCGCGCGATGCAGGACCTGAATCAGCTGTAATCGGTGTAGGACTTTTCTTCGATGATGTCCGAGCCCATCAGCAGATTGATCTGCTTCTTGACCGCGGCGCGCATATCGTTGGTGTGATAGACACCTCGAGCCAACTCGATAAACGCCTCGCCGAAATCTTTCCTTGATTCGCACTCGCGGATGTCGTCTTCGATCTCCCAGATCGCTTCGTTGATCTGCTTCAGCTCGGCTGACAGCTTGGCCAGCTCTTCGCTGTCCTGCATCTGTTCGTCACGGGTCTTGGTCAGCACGCCCAGCTCGTGACGGATGTTGACCAGTTTTTCCTCGTCGGTGATGCGATCGGATTTGATCTGGAGGATCGTCATCTTGTCGATCAGTTCGCCCGCACCGACTTCTACTTTGACAGTTGCGCTCATGGTTCGGCCCTTTCTTGGAACGGCTGGGCAGTATAGCGGGCAGGCCAAATCTGCTAAACTTGGCCATTACCCGCATTCGCAGCAGGACCCCTGATCCATGGCAAATTTCGCACTCGTCGGCGCCGCTGGCTTCGTCGCACCTCGGCACATGAAGGCGATCCGGGACACCGGCAACCAACTTGTCGCTGCGGTGGACCCGCACGATTCGGTCGGCGTCCTCGATTCGCACTTCCCGGCGGCCCGTTTCTTCACCGAGATCGAGCGTTTCGACCGCCACCTCGAGAAGCTCCGCCGCGAGGGCGAGGACAGCAGGGTCGACTACGTCACGGTTTGCTCGCCCAACTACCTGCACGACGCCCACGTCCGCCTGGCGATGCGCGTCGGGGCCCATGCGATCTGCGAGAAACCGCTGGTCATCAACCCCTGGAACCTCGACCAGCTCAAGGCCGTCGAGGACGACCACGGCAAGCGCGTGTACACCGTGCTGCAGCTCCGCCTGCACGAGCAGCTCAAAGAGCTCAAGGCAAAGATCGACGCCGAGCCCGCGGGCAAGAAGCATCAGGTCGACCTGGCTTACATCACCCGCCGAGGCCAGTGGTACAACACATCCTGGAAGGGCGACCTCGAACGCTCCGGCGGCGTGGCGATGAACATCGGTATCCACTTCTTCGACATGCTCATGTGGCTCTACGGCAAGCCGGAGTCCACAGCGATGCACCTGCGCGACCCGCGCCGCATGGCCGGTTCGCTCGAGCTTGAGCATGCGAGCGTGCGCTGGTTCCTCTCCATCGACGCCGATGACCTGCCCGACGACGTCAAGGCCAACGGCGGTCACGCCTTCCGCTCGATCACCGCGGACGGCGAGGAGATCGAGATGTCGGCCGGCTTTACCGACCTGCACACGCGCGTCTATGAAGACGTCCTCGCGGGGGGTGGGTTCTCGATCGACGACGCGCGCCCCGCCGTTGAGCTGGTCTACGATATCCGTCAGCAGGACCTGGCCGACGTGGCCGGCGACCGCGCCCACCCGATGCTGAGCAAGGTCTGACCATGGCCGTGTCCCCCGAAGCAAAGATCTTTGAGACCGCGATCGTCGAAGACGGCGCGACGATCGGTGCGGGCACGGGCGTCTGGCACTGCGTCCACGTGCAGAGCGGGGCCGTCATCGGCAAGCGCTGTGTGCTGGGTCAGAACGTCATGGTCGCCGGCGGCGCGACGCTGGGCAACAACGTCAAGGTCCAGAACAACGTCGCGGTCTACGCGGGGGTGACGGTCGAGGATGATGTCTTCCTCGGGCCGAGCTGCGTGCTGACCAACGTGACCAACCCGCGATCGGGTGTATCGCGCAAGGCGATGTTCGAGAAGACGCTGATCAAGCGCGGCGCGACCGTCGGCGCCAACGCCACCATTGTCTGCGGAGTCACGGTCGGCCGACACGCGATGATTGCCGCCGGCGCGGTCGTCACCAAAGACGTGCCCGACTACGCGATGATCGTCGGCGTGCCCGGTAAGCAACGCGGCTTCGTCACTAGGCACGGCCACCCGATCGACCCGGCCCCTGGACAAACTGTTGCCTGCCCGGAAACCAGGCTGCAATACGCGCTCAACGACCAAGGCCAGTTGCGATGCCTGGATCTGGATGAAGATGCGCCCATGCCCGATGCGTATCAATCCGGGATCACCCCCTACCGCGATCTTCACCCGCGCGGAAGTGACTCATGAAGATCTGCCACTTCGCCGCATCGCGTGGGCTGGGCAGGGGCGAGGTGTATATCGATCTGGTCAACCGCATGGCCGAGACACGTGACGACATCGAAGTCGCGCTGCTCGCGCCGCACGATGCGCTTTTCCGCGAACGGCTCAGTGATCGCGTTCAATTCCTTGGCTATAAGGCCAAGAACAACCGCAACAACCCGCTGCTTTGGCTCGAGTGCGCGAGCCTGCTTCGGCGGTTCAACCCCGAGCTCATCCACACCCACTTCGCAAAGGCGACCGCGGTCTACCGCCGAATCAAGCCGGTCGTCGGGATCCCCTTCGTCGCGACGAAGCACAACCCACGCAAGGGGCGGGTCTTCGAGAAAATCCCGCGGGTGATCGCCGTCGCCGATATCGTCAAGCAGAGCATCGGCCACGAGCGTGTCACCGTCATCCACAACGGGATCGTTCCTGTGCAAACGCAACGCGTGCCCCGCGAACCCGGCAGCCCCCTTCGCCTACTCACGGTCGGCCGACTGGACCCGATCAAGGCATACGACAAACTCATCCGGGCACTGGCGAGCTACGACCAGCCCTGGACGCTCCAGCTTGTTGGAGAAGGCGAACACCGGACCAAGCTGGAAGCATTGGTCGATGAACTCGGTCTTCAGGACCGAGTCTCACTGCCCGGCTTCGACGAAGAGATCCCCCAACGGATGGCCCAGTGCGACGCCTTCATCATGTCTTCTTTCTCAGAAGGCTGCAGTGTCGCACTGCTCGAGGCGATGCACTACGCCCCACTCGTCTTGTCTACACCCGTCGGCTTGGCGCCCGAACTCTTTCCCGACTGGCTGCTTTGGGACCACGATGACCCGGCAACACTGTCGCCCCTGTTCGACACGTACGACGCACTGCGCGAACGCTACGCCGAGTGGGCCAGCGATGTCCTGCCCCGCTTCCATATGGACCGCTGTGTTGATCAGCATGCCGTGCTGTACAGCCAGCAGATCAACGATCACAACTGATCAGCACCCCGCGTGCCAACTACCGCCCCGCCAAACGGTTCGCAAGCCGATGCGGTATATTCCTGCAACGGCAAAGGCCCGTTTGTCCACCCGGAATGGAAGGCCCCGGCATGACCCATCACCTGAGTGACGAACAACTCCAAACCCTTCGTGAGGACGGCATCCTCGTGCTCCGAAAGTTCTTTGACACCCAGCAAGAACTGCTGGGCATCCAACAGAACGTCTATGAGATCATCGGGCTGCTGCTCAATAAGTACCGCCTGCCCGACAACCGACACGCGTTTGATCCCGAGACCTTTGACCAGAGCTATGCCGACCTGATTGAGCATGACCGGAAGATCGGCGGCGAGGTCTACGACGCGATCAAACAGATCCCAGCATTTTTGCGTTATTGTTCCCAGCCCGCGTTGGCCGAACTCACACGCCAGATCCACCAGACAGACTGCGTTGGCATCGCGGCCCAGGGCTATGGCATCCGTATCGACAACCCCAATGAAGAGCAGTTCCGAGCGACCTGGCACCAGGACTACACGACACAATTCCGGAGCAAAGAGGGGTTGGTGTTCTGGGCGCCGCTGCTTCCAGTGACCCCCGAGATGGGGCCGGTCGAGTTCTGCCTGGGTTCGCACAAGCATGGCCCGATCCGCGTCTATGACTTCGACCCCAAGCAGCCCCAGAAGACCGGCGCCTACGCGATCACGCTCGAAAACGAAGACGAAACGGTCGGTGCCTATGAGACGGCCGCACCGCTTACCGAGCCGGGCGACCTGGTCATCCTGGACTACATGATGATCCACCGATCGGGATACAACACCAGCAACCGGTCACGATGGAGCATGCAGGTGCGCTACTTCAACTTCCGCGAGCCGAGCGGGGTCGCCCACGGCTGGAAGGGTGGGACCACTGCCGGCGTGCCGATCAACGAGGTGCACCCCGGCCTGTTGATTCAAAAGGCGGAACTTGCATGAATTGCCTGGTCTGCGACTGCGCCTCGATCGACGGTGTCTACGCCAGCGGTGACGGCGTGTCGATCACATCGCTCGGTGCCGCGATTGATGTGCCCACACGCGTTTTCTTCTGCAATCAATGCGGCCACCTGCAGACCCAGGAAGCCGTTGACTCCGATCAATACTACGATCAGAGCTACAACATCAATACCTCAAGCGAAGATGAAGACCAGCTCTACGCGGTGGTCGATGGCAAGCCCGTCTTCCGAAGCGAGCACCAGTCCAAGGCGGTCCTCTCGCATATGGGTCCCACACAAGGCACTCGCGTACTGGACTACGGCTGCGGCTCAGGACACATCGCCCGCGCGATTTCGGCGCAACGCAGCGATCTGGACATCCACCTGTTCGAGATCAGCGAAAACTACAAGTCGGCATGGAGCCAGTGGATCGGCGAAGAAAAGACCGCCTGCTACAAGCTGCCCGAGAACTGGCTGGCATCGTTTGATCTGGTTGTTTCGTTTTTTGCGCTAGAGCACGCCAATACGCCACAGGCCTTCGCTAATGAATTGTTCGCGATGGTCAGGCCCGGCGGACAGGCTTACCTCGTTATCCCGAACGTGTATCAGAACGTCGCTGACCTCGTCGTCGTCGATCATATCAACCACTTCTCGGTGGCCTCGCTGCCCTGGCTGCTAGTACAGGCGGGGTTCGAGATCGAGTCGATCAACGACAAAGAACACGACAGTGCCTGGACCGTCATTGCCAAGCGCCCGGAAAGCGATGCTCAGCGTAGCCCCGCTTCATCAGAACAAGAACTCGAGGCGATCGCAGCCACTGCCAGAGAGATGGGGGTCTTCTGGGGGGACTGCGATCTGCGTATCAAGGACTTCGAGAACCAGGCACCCGCCCTGCCCGCGACCATCTATGGATCGGGGTTTTATGGCAGCTATCTGTACACTCGCCTGGCAAACCCAGACCGCGTCGAACAGTTCATCGACCGCAACCCGCATCAGCAGAAAAAGAAGCTGTTCGGCAAACCAATCATAGATCCATCGCAACTTGCTGATGGACCGCGCGCGATCTATGTCGGACTAAACCCACGAATTGCGGAGCGAGCGATCGCGGAGTTGGATGCCTGGCAGGGTCGGCCATACATCTATTCTTTCCTATGATTCCGCCACATGCGTTGGCACGAACACACAATTGCGCTCACAGGGGATCGACCTGGGGTCTGACCCGAAGTACTGCAGCCGGGCATCGATCAGTACCAATACCTGATAGTTCCGATCGATCATGTGGCCGAGCAAGTCGGCCGAGGACGCGCCGCCGACGCCGGTCACCTCGGTCATCACAACGGGGCTGCATCGCTCAAGCGTCTCCGACGCGCCGCGCAGGCAATCGAGTTCGGAGCCCTCGAGGTCGAGCTTCATAAAGCCCAAGTCGGTCAGGCCCAGCGCATCGATCGTCGTCGTTCGCACATCAAACGTCTTATTTTCCGAACCGGCCTTGACATCGTTGAGCGAACCACGAGTGTGGTGCCGTTTACCGTCGGTTGTCGGCAGGTTGAACCGGCTAATGCCCTCGCTATGCGATAGCGCGAGCTGATGGGGCTCGACATTGCTGGGGACCGCCCGGCTCATGTAAGCGAACATTTGCGGGTTCGGCTCGAAAGCGATCACACGCTTGCACAGGCGCGAGAGCCACCAGCTATAGACCCCCTTGTTTGCCCCGCCATCAATCGCGGTGCAACCCGCCGGGACAATGTGCGGCAGCAGGCCGATTTCATGCTCGGTCTTGCGGGCGTAGCGCTTGGCCTGCCTCGGCAGATAGAGCTTCTTGGGTTGAAGCGCGAATTTGATTTTTTCGAGTCGGCTGTTGATCGGTGAGCCCTTCCAATCACGACCAGGCCACAGCCGTTAACATCAAAGCATAACGACCCACAGGCAGATCGGCTGATCCGCAGGGTCAATTCTTTTTTCGCAATGAGCTGGGCACCATGCGCGTCGTCCAAATCCTGCCTGAATTGAACGAGGGCGGTGTCGAACGCGGCACGGTCGAGCTTAGCCGTGAGTTAGTCAAGCGTGGTATCGAAAGCGTGATCATCAGCAAGGGGGGCAAGCTGGTCGAACAGGCCGAGCATGAGGGCGCAAGACACATCGCCCTGGACCTGTGCAGCAAGAACCCGCTCACAGCGCTGCCGCGCGTCCTGGCACTCAAACGCCATCTCAATGAAATCGACCCAGACATCATCCACGCGCGCAGTCGGGTACCCGCATGGCTTTGCCGCATGGCCAATCGGGGCAAATATCGACGCCCTTTTGTCACGACCGTGCACGGCCTGAACCACATTAGCCGCTACAGCCGCGTCATGGTCAGCGGCGACCGCGTCATCGCCGTCGGCGAACCCGTCCGCGATCACGTGTGCAAGGGCTATGGCCTGCCCGAATCTGCTGTCAAGGTCATCGACCGCGGCGTCGATATGAACGCTTTTAATCCCGAGCACATGGGCCAGGCTTTCATCGAGCAGTTCAAGACGGAGCACGAGCTGCAAGACAAGTTCATCGTCACAAGCGTCGGCCGGGTCACTTGGCTCAAGGATTACGAATCGTTTATCAAGGCGATCGCGAAGCTCGCGCCGAAGATGCCCTCGCTCGTTGGCCTGATCGTCGGTGGCGTGCACCCGGATAAGCAATCGTATTTCGATTCGCTTCAGGCGCTCGCCCGGGACCAGGGCGTCGCCGACCGTATCGTCTTCGCGGGCAGCCAATCGAACGTCGCCGAGATCTACGCGCTCAGCGATATCGCGGTGAACGTGTCGCTGAAGATGGGCAACGTCGGACGGACGGTGATCGAGGCGCTTGCGATGGATGTCCCGGTGATCGCGACGACCTGGCCCGGGCTGACCAATTTGGTTGAGGACGGCGTCAACGGCCGAGTGATCGAAACAAAAGATCCAGATGGGCTCGCCGATGCGATCGAGGCGCTGCATGATCACCCGCCCCAGGGCGTTCGACAAACGGTTCCACATTCGTACACGCTGAACGCGATGGTGCAGCAGCTCGTCGAGATCTATGAAGACCTGCATAAGGGGTAGCGCAGGCACAGCGCGTCGGGTCATCTGACAATCACACATGGGATATGATGCGGCCTTCATTCCTGTGCCAACGCCATGCCCAACCCATCCGAACAACCAAAAGAAATTTTAGTTATCAAGCTCGGCGCGTTTGGCGACGTCATTATCTCGCAGAACAAGATCAAGCTGATCCGAGAGAAGCACCCCGAGGCCAGGCTGACCGTCATAACCGGGCCCGGGTATGCCGAGCTGATGCGACGCAACCCCGCGATCGATCATGTCCTGACGGACGCCAGGCCACATCGCCTCTTGTTCTGGAAGATGCTCAAAACACGGAACAAGCTCCGGTCCCTTCAACCCGAGCGGGTTTACGACCTGCAGAACAACAAGCGAACCCGCCTCTATCGGCGATGGCTTGGAGCAGAGGTTCAGTGGGAGGTCATGACCGAGCACCTCGAAGACGATGGGAAGATCGATATGGCCTGGCTGGCCGACCCGGTGGACGACCTGCTGGCAGAACACAAGGTTGCCGACCCCTTCATCCTGATGGTGCCCGGCTGCTCGGCGAGGAATGCCTACAAGCGTTGGCCCCATTTCGGAAAGCTCGTGTCACAATTGCAGGACTTGGGTTACGCCTGCGTCACCGCACCGGGCCCTGATGAGATCGAGGTCTGCCGGGCGGTGCCCGCCACCATGCTCATGAACACAACGCCCGAGGGCCCCAAACCGCTCTCCATCCCACAGCTCGCGGGGCTTGCCCAACGCGCGGCCTACGCGATCGGAAACGACACCGGCCCGACACACCTCTGTGCCTTTACGGGCACACCCGGCGTGGCGATCTTCGGGCCCTTCACTTCCCCTTCGCAAGTGGGTATCGACAAGGTCTGGCCCGTCCTGCAGGTAGAGCAACTTGAACAGCTCAGCGTCCATGACGTACTCGACCACGTCCTGCCCCATCTGCCAACCCCGCCGGCTAGGTCAGATTAAAGTAGCAACGCGAATTGATAACGTGCCATGACCGTGAATAACCCTCCCAGCACCAACCCTGACGAACCGTCATCCCTAGGCGGCGGCTCCGCGCGTCAAGAGGTTCAGTCTTCGTTCTGGCAGCAGATTGATGCCGCAATGGTCGTCAACCTTGCCGAGCGGACCGACCGATGGGAACGCATCTCGGGCATCCTGGCCAAGCACCTTCCCAAAGAGCGGATCGTTCGCGTCGACGCTTTCAAGGGCGTCGATCTGCCCGGCTACAAACAAAAGCCATGGTTCAGCAAAAAAACAACCGAGCAGGTCGCGGTCGTGAAGGCGGGTGCAGCGGGCTGCTGCCTCTCTCACCGAAAAGCAATTGAGATGGCCAAGCATGCAGGCTATCGCAGGATCCTCCTTTTGGAGGATGACGCGGATTTTCAGAACGAATTAGAGGGTCCGGAAGGCGACGCTGTGGCATGCGTGCTGGAAGACGACTCCTGGGACATGTTCTACCTCGGCTACTATCAAAAACACAACAAGCATTATGTTGCCAAGAAGACGGAGATCGATGGCCATCCATTTGAGCTTCGGCGTATCCGTGGGCCGTTGATGCTGCACGCGGCCGTGATCCACGAGCGCATCTTTGATGCGATGATCGACGGCCTGCCCGACCCGACCCATCCCTGGCCATGGATGGCGTACTGGGGGTCGATCGACGCCTGGATCCAGAACCGATTTGGTCGTGACCCCCGGGTGCGTATCTGGGCGACCGAGCCCAAGCTGGTCATGCAGGTCGCAACGTGGTCGGACATCTGTGGCCGAATGCTGACCGAAGAGGAAAGCCAAGGCACGCATCGACCGACCTATGCGGAACAACTCGACGAGCAAGCCTTTGAACGCTCCATCCCGCTGCACTGGACCGAGCGCCTCTATCAGGCTTACAAATACGGGTCGCGGCGGCTCAAGGCACGGTTGTTTGGCCACTCAAAAACGTAAGACGAATCATCACACCCCAAGCAGCCTTGCAACGATGAAGATCAGTATCGTTATTCCGACCCGCAATCGCAGTGAATTCCTGCGTCACTGCGTCCAGACCTGCCTGGCGTGTGACGATCCCGATATCGAGATCGTCGTAAGCGACAACAACAGCGAAGACGACACGCGCCAGCTCATCGAGTCGATCGACGACGCGCGACTCAAGTATGTCTGCAAAGGCCAAAGCCTGAGCATGCGACAGAACTTTGAGTTCGCCCTGGAACATGCAACGGGCGAGTACATCCTCTATCTCGGCGATGACGACGGCGTGCTACCCAACGGCATCACGACCATGCGCCGATTGATCGATCGCCATCAGCCCTACGTCATCTTGTGGCGTCACATCACCTACGACTGGCCGCGCGGAGAGGCAAACGCCATACCCGGCCGGCTCAAGTTCCGCTTCCGCGATTTCTGCGGCCCAATGAAGTTCATCGATCCCGACCAAGCCTTTCTGGATTTCTGCCAGACAAGGCGGATCAACTATCGGGACGGCGCCAACATCTATCACGGCTGTGTCCACAGGCGGGTCATCGATGAAGTCCGTAGCCGGCAGGACGGCATTTACTTCAATGACATCAGCCCGGATATCAACACCTCGCTCACAAACCTCACCGCGAGCAACTCGATCCTGTGGTTCCGCAACCCCGTGACGATTGCGGGGGCCGGCGAAAAAAGCACGGGCTACGCATTCACACCGCGGAGCGATATCTCCAACACGCAAAAAGAAGTGACCGAAGACTATTCCAAGCTGATCGTTGATGACTATGTTCAAGCGAAACTCGTCGTCGACATCCGCTCAATCGCGGCGCATACCTATGCTAACCTCTGTGCGATCAGCGCCGACATGACGGACGACGTCGCGATCAATCATGACGCCTGGCGGAGCATCATCATCTCCGACATGAAGACGTTCAAACCCGAAATGCGGAAATGGGACATACTCGAATCCTTCTTCCGAGATGTTGACCCGTCCTACCGCCCGGCGAACCTTGCGGCCTCCGACCCCGAAGCGAACAAGCCGTCGCCGGACCAGCCCACCGCGCCGAAGCCATCCCCGCCGGCAAGACAGAAGACTGGACGGGTGCCCGCCGAGTATCTACGAAACGTCGAAAACGTGACGCAGTGGATCCAGTCGGTGACGGGGAAGCCATACACCCCATCAGCAAACCAGGCTATCGCCCTGATTCAACAGGCGTACCGGTCAGCGGGGATGTGGCTGCGTGTAAAATCGATTCGAAAGAATAGCATCGACTAAACCAACCGTTGGCAGGACCGAACAAACCGATGGCGCACGCAAAAGGCTTTAAACCATTTCATAGGCTACGCGGAGCGGGTCATCTCGCGCTCGATGCGGTGTTGTCTCCGGTCACACCCCGCAAGCCGCACATCCTTGTCGCGTGCATGCCCAAGTCCGCATCGACCTTCCTGGCAACCGCGATCGCGAGCCTGAAGGGCTTCCGCCGATACCGGTTGATCCCCGACTACGGCGCACGCGAGCAGGAACTGTGCGAAATCCGGTTGTCGCGATACAACCTCAGGACCTATATCGCACAGCACCACCTGCGTTACAGCGACTGGACGCGCCAACTCATCGAGCAGTACCGGTTGACACCCGTCGTGATCGTGCGTGACCTCGCGGACACCGCCATCAGCCTGCGCGACCACTTCCGCAGAGAGCCCCTTGGCCAGGGTTCGACCTCGCGACTACTCCCCCACCACGCGGACCTGCCGGATGAAACGCTTGACGAGGCAATCGTCCGTCTGACGATGCCCTGGTACATCAATTTCTATGTTGGCTGGCGCCTGGCGGGGGACGTCCCCATCTACGACTATTCGCAGTATACAACCGAGCCCGCGCGCGTCATCGGCGAAATCCTTGAGCACGCGAATTGCCCTATGACGCAACAGGATATCGAAACGGCGCTGAACAACGTCAACAAGGAAAAGGTGGCGCAATTCAATGTCGGCGTATCGGGCCGGGGCAGCCAGTTAGGCGAAGAAGCAAAAAAGGCGCTCCTGAAGATGATCGATGTCTACGAGGAATTCCAAGACGACCCGCTGTTCGTCAAAACGCGCCAGACCATCACCGCACCCGCTTGAGGTAGCCATCGGGTGCAACGGTGACCATGATCTTGTTGTGGACGTCGCTGTCGATCTCGAACCGTTGGTCCTGTTTGAGGTAGGCCCACACGGCCGTCTTGGGGTTGTCGCCCTTGTCCCACGGCCGATCGGGAAACGAGCCTTCCGGGATGTCCTCAACCACGGTGTCAAACACAACACAATAGCTGTCAACGCTGGTCAGCGGCGCGTACAGCTCCAGCTCACGCAGGACGTGTTCGTGTGTGTGGTTTGAGTCGAGGACGACAAGTATCTTGTTGTAATCCTTCGCAAATTCGCGGACGCGCTCGGCCATCTCGTCGCTCACGCTAGACCCCTCAAACATCGTGATGCGCTTGAACATCGGGTGGGCCTCGATAACCTCGCGGTTGTGCTGACGAATATCGATGTCGATACCAAGCACGTGGCCATTGCCTATGAGTTCGAACATGGAGGCGTAGAAGATCAGCGAGCCACCGCGGGCGATACCGGTCTCGATAATCAGATCGGGCTTGACCCGCCAGATCAGCTCCTGCATCGCGATGATGTCTTGGGGGAACTGGATGATGGGCACGCCCATCCACGTAAAGTTGTAGGTGTACCGATTCTCCGCCACACACATCAGCCAGTCCAGCGATAGCGCCTGCCCGCGCTTGTTCTCAGACAGGCCCTTGATGTTCTCCTGGACTTCCTGTTTAAACTCTTCAGGCGTGGTCATCGACCCGTTCCTTCCAATCACGTGTTTGAGGCTGGATGATCGTTTTCGCTTCGCGTCCAAGACATGCGATCGTGTCGAGTATTGAAACGTATGGCGTAAATTCGCCATGAGGCTGATCATACTCGATGCATCGATAGTCCATGACCCGAACCGCGATGCCGAGCGAGGCAAACGCCTGGTGGTCCAGGTATTTCAGCGCACCGTGACCGGTGACATACTCCGTCGCGTCATAGTGCTGGCAATAGTCGATGAGCTTTTGTGTCGAGTGCGACTGGGTTGGGTTGTCGCTGGCCCGGACAAACCGGGTCGACAAGCCCAGGTACTCAGCGACCGTTTCGATCGCGGCGATATTGAGTTCGCAGAGCGACCCGTTGGCTTTGGCGTATACCGATTCGACAATCGAGATCATCTCGTCGAGGTGTGGCGATCGAGCATACGCGTGACGCAGCGCATTGAGGTGCTTGCGCTGCCAATCCGAGCCGTCGTCAAGCGATGCATCCTGAATGAGTTGCCCCACACCACGCTTGACCGGGGCGCTAAGCCACTGGGGGCCGTTCGCTGTCTTGATCTGAACACGTGTAATAAAACTTCGACCCTGCGGAAGTTGAACGTTGTCGTAATGTACAAAGACATCCGACAGCGCAACCTGCTCAAACAAGCCCACCCAGGGGAAATACATCGGCTGAGAGATGACGACAACACTCATGGTAGGTACGGCTGTATCGGGGGGCCGGGAACATCGTGACGCGCCTGAACCGAGGCAAACGCGCCACGGTAAGCGTCGGTAGAAAATAGTGAACCGTCTGGCGTGGGCCTTTTACCCCGCGCGTTAAAAGACGCGGTACCCATGCCTAGATCAACCACAAGTCGATCGGTCATCAAGGCCTCGCACGCGAGCAGGGTCAGGCAGGTCTTCTGGATAAACGACATGCGATTCAGTGTCTCAAGTGTGGCGCCTTCAGGCACGGGTTGGCGAACCTGTGCGAGGATTGGGCCGGCGTCCACGGCATCGGTCGCGAGATGCAAGGTCGCCCCGAAATGCGTGACGCCATCAGCCAGCGCCCGCTTGAGCGGCGAAAACCCCTGATATGCAGGCAATAGCGAGGGGTGGATGTTCAGCGTAGGGACCCGGCCCCACAGCGACCTGGTCACGACGCGATGAAAATAGAGAAGCACCAGCGACACGCCCTGCTCATCAACGAGCAGTCGCGCCGCCTCACGACAAAACCGCTCGATGTCGTCTTCCTCGATACGCGTCCGCCCGATTCCGCGCTCATCGCACGCCGACTCGATCCCACACGGCCGATCGGTCACCACGTGGAAGCTCGGCGACTGATCTCCCAAAGGCTCAAGCGCCTGATGCGCCTCAAGGAATGTCGCGCCGCCCGAGCAGCTGATCACCCCGATCCGCATGCTATGTCTCGGCTGGTCGGTAGACATAAACGGTGTACTCATAGGGCAGGTAGTGGTGGTCGAGCCCGACGCTCGACGAGAGCTCACCGATGCAGAACGCAAGGCTTTCAACCGGGCTCCAGTAAAACAGGTTGTCTGCCATGAAGTTGACCCGGCTGCTCATGACGTTGAAGGCGATACCGCGGCGGCAATGCTGAAACAACTGCGTGATCAGGCGTTTTGCGAAATCCTGCATATCCAGGTGAGAGGCCTGGAGTTTTTGGGTCAGGATGCCATTGCAAACCAGATAGTCATAGCGTTCTTCCTCGGCAAGATCGAAGGCATCGAGCGTTCGGAAGGTTGCCTCGGGGTGACGGCTACTCGCCGCATCAACCAACTCTGACACAACATCGATGCCGTGGTAGTTCATCGCGAGCTTTTGATCAGTCGCGTGGTCGAGCAGGTTCGCGTAGCCACAGCCAACATCTAACAGGCTCGGCGTCGCCGGTCGGTCCAAGTCATTGACTACCAATTGAAGCATCGCGTGATTACGACGTCGGACCGATTCGTCCGTGCCCCAATCGACACCCGAAGAAGTGCAGCCGTGCTCAGCGAAGGTTCGCTGGTAGTGCTGTTGAAGGCTGGTGGTGATCGGATCCATTGGAATTAACCGTGGATGGCTTGGTGGAGAGTCGCGACGACGCGAGTGATGTCGTCTGTACTGAGTTCATGGTGGCTCGGTAGATTGATCCCCGTGGCCGACAGCTCTCGCGAGACGCTGTTCTGTTGCACGCTAGTGTACATGGGCATGTCGCTGACCGGATAGAAAAACGGCCGGGCCTCAACACCCTTCGCAACACAATCATCGATCCATGCATTACGCTTTGCAAGGGTCGATCGGTACGACGGGCCGAGCACAACGGTCGGCATCCAATAGCTGTTGACGGTGCCGTCAGGCTCTGGGTTTAGCGTGATGTCGTCCCAGCCATCAAGGGCCTGGCGGTAGGTATCAAAGATGCCGCGTTTACGACTGACCAATTCTTCTGCACGCTCGAGTTGTGCCAGCCCGAGCGCCGCCTGGATATTCGACATCTTGTACTTGAGCCCGATCTCATCGACCCAAAACGTCTTGGCATTCTTGTGTCGGCCCTGCGCATCGATGGCCGCGACCTTCGGCGCCAGGTCTGCTCGGTTACTCAGGATCAGCCCGCCCTCACCGGTGGTCAGCGTCTTAGTGCCATGGAACGAGAAGAGGCCGAAGTCCGCGATCGAACCCGCCTTCCTGCCCTTGTATTCTGAGCCGATCGCCTCGGCCGCGTCCTCGATCAGCGCAACGCCCTGCTCCTTACACAGCGCGACGAGTTCATCCATCTCGCAGAGGTTGCCGTACAGATGGACCGCGATGACGGCCTTGGTCTTCGGCGTGATCGCCTCGGCCACCCGCTTGGGATCAATACACCAGGTGTCCGGCTTCACATCGACAAAGACGGGCTCGGCGGCAAGCCAACTGATCGGGAACACGCTGCCCGTCCAGGTCGCGTCGGGCACGATCACCTCGTCCCCGGGCCCGACTCCAAGCGCCATCAGGACCATATGCAAAGCACCGTGGCAACTCGATGTCGGCCAGGCCAATTCGCCTCCAAAATATCGCTTAGCTTCGTCGGTAAATCGGTGGAGATACCCGTAGCAATCTGACCCCCAGCCGTGAGCGACGGCATCGGTGACGTAATCGATCTCAAGCTGGGTGATCGAAGGCTTGGCATTGAGGATGCGTTGCTTCACAGTGTGTGGACCTCGAGTTGAGGGATCGCTACCAGCATACGTGTCCCCGGCTTCAGCGTCGCACGCATCTGTTCGATGACCTCAGCCTTGATGTTCCAAGGCAGGATAAGCACGTCATCGGGCTCCTCTGTTCTTAACTGATCCGGATCGACGATTGGCACTCTACTGCCAGGGAGAAACTTACCCTGTTTGGCGGGATTCCGGTCGGCAACACATTGCAGCAGGTCGGCCCCGACTCCCGCGTAATTCAGGAGCGTGTTCCCCTTGGCGGCGGCACCGTATGCGGCGACTCTACGCCCAGCACGTTTTGCCTCATTCAGATAGTCAACCAGTTCGTTCTTGACGCGGTCGGCCCTGTCATGAAAACCCTGGTAGTAATCGGGCGATTCGATGCCCGCTTCTCGCTCAGCAGCTAAACACTCATTGAGACGCTTGGTGGGGGCATGCCTGGCACGGTCGGTCCGCTGGGCAAAGACGCGCAGGCTTCCGCCATGTGTCGGGAGCAGCTCGACATCAAAAACGCTCAGGCCGTTGGCTTCGAAGACACGGGCTGTCGTGCTGAGCGACAGATACGAGAAGTGCTCGTGGTAGATGGTGTCGAATTGGTTGAGGTCGATGAGTTGGCGGACATGAGGAAACTCGAATGTTGCGACGCCTTCGGGTTTAAGCAGCGCAGCAAAGCCGGCAACAAAATCATTGATGTCGGGGACGTGAGCAAGAACGTTGTTAGCGGCGGTGAGGTCGGCAGGGCCGTGCTCGTCGACGATGCGCTCTGCAAGCGTGACGCCGAAGAACGCCTCGACGACCGTCAGCCCCTTGTCACGAGCGGCGTCGGCGGTGCTGGCCGTCGGCTCGATGCCGAGGCAAATCACACCCGCACGGTCGAAATACTGCAAGAGGCTGCCATCGTTCGCAGCCACCTCGACCACCCGGCTCGATGAGTCGAGCGATAATCGCTCAATCATGCCGCGGCAATAGTCCTCACAATGCTTCAGCCAGCCCGAGGAAAACCCACTGAAATAGGCATAATCCGCATCAAACAGTGCCTCAGCCTCCGCAAAATCTTCGGTCTGGACAAGCCAGCAAGACTCACAGACCAGGACACGCAACGGGTACCAGGTTTCTGGACGACACAGCGCCGCTTCGGTCAGATAAGCATTACTCGGCGGGGAGCTGCCAAGGTCGATGAGCAGCAACTCCAACTCGGCTTGGCAGTGTCGGCACCTCACCCCTCAAGCCCTCCAAAAGTCGCTTCGAGCCATGGGTGCGACTGGTCGCGCACCGAAACCACCGTCGGGGCCATCGGCCAATCAATACTGATTGCAGGGTCGTCATAGCGCACACCCCCCTCGTACTCTGGCGTATAGGGCGCGGTATGCAGGTAGAGCATCTCGCTTCCCGCCTCGATGGCTTGAAAACCGTGCGCGACGCCTTCGGGCACAACGAGCATGTTCATCGCATCCGGACTCAATCGCTCGGCGTGCCATTGCAGAAACGTCGGTGAGCCCGCGCGCAGGTCAGCTATCACATCGTACACCTCGCCTTGGGTGCATCGCACCAGCTTCATTTCCAGTGCCGGATTGCGCTGATAGTGCATCCCACGGATCGCGCCGGCGTCTTCGGTACGAGAATAATTGATGTTGACGACCGCTTTGCCGTTAAGCAGATCCGACAGCTCTTGCTGACAGAACCAGCGGGCAAAAGCGCCACGCTCGTCTTGATGCGCTTCGGCGTGAACGACGGCGGCCCCGGCAATCTTCAGTGGTGTGATCTTCATGCCTCGGCCCAGCCTAGCCCGCTGGCTAACGCGTCTGCGGCGTAGGCGTCGATATCACTCACCGTGCTCAGTGTGCCGTCGCCAAGATAGGCCGCGTACCATTTAGAGGCCTGATCAATCGCGCGCGCGCTGTCCCAGACCGGGTGCCAGTTGAGCTCCGTATTTGCCTTTGAACAGTCAAGGCGTAGCGAGCTGGCCTCATGCAGGTCGGCCCGGTCGTCACCGTACTGAACCTTTAAATCGGGGAGGCCGGCCCGGAACCGTTCGAGAACATCGCGAACGGTGAGTACCGCGGCGTTGTCGGGGCCGAAGTTCCAGCCCGTCGCACAAGACACATCCCCCTCGATCAGGCGTTGGCCCAGCAACAGGTAGCCGGCAAGCGGGTCGAGCACGTGCTGCCAGGGACGGGTCGCTTCGGGCTTACGGATCTCAACGACTTGACCGGCTGACAAGGCCCGTACAGCGTCCGGCAGCAAGCGGTCCACCGCCCAGTCGCCACCGCCGATGACATTGCCAGCGCGAGCGCAGGCGACAAGCGTGTGATGCGATTTCCCGAAACCCGAGGGGTTCAAGAACGATCGCCGATAGGACGCGACAGCCAACTCGGCACAGCCCTTCGATGAGCTATAGGGGTCATACCCGCCCATCGGGTCCCCCTCCTGATAGCCACGCTGCGACTCGCGGTTCTCGTAGCATTTGTCGCTGGTGACGACGACAACCGCTCGCGCACTCCCCGCACGCCGAACCGCTTCGAGAAGATTCAATGTGCCCATCACGTTGGTCTGATATGTGCCCAACGGGTCGTCATACGATGGGCGGACCAGCGCCTGTGCCGCGAGGTGGAAGACGGTGTCGGGCCTGAAGCGTTCGACCACGGAATTCAATCGATCGGTATCACGCAGGTCGCCAAACGCATCGGTGCCGTTCATGTTCAAGAGCGACCAATGAGACGGATCATCCATCGGCCCCAGCGAGAAGCCCAGCACGTCTGCCCCGAGTCGCCGCAACAAGACAGTCAGCCAACTGCCCTTAAAACCGGTGTGCCCGGTGACAAGGACTTTGCGCCCGTGGTAGAGCCCGCCAAACATCAGGTCCACACCTCGGCCCATGGGGCCTCAGCCTTGGACCACATCTCATTGAGCAGCTCATGCTCGCGGATATGGTCCATGCACTGCCAGAAACCTTCGTGTTGATACGCGTACAGCCCGCCGTCACCCTGGACCTGCGGCATGACCCCGGTCTCAAAGACCGAAGACTCGTCGTCGCTCATGTAGGGAGCCAGCTTCGCCCGGTCCGCAACCATGAAGCCGCCGCTGATATAGCCCTGGGCGCTGCTCGGTTTTTCTCTGAAACGGCTCACCTCGCCCGATTCTGTGATTTTTAGCTCGCCGAATCGGCCAGCCTGTCGGACCGCGCTGATGGTCAGCGTCTTATCTGCCTGGTTATGGCAGTCCAGCAGTTTGTGAAAATCGATGTCAGACACTGCGTCGCCGTAGGTGAGAAAAAACTGATCATCCGAATCCTGCAGGTACTTGCTCGCACGGGCGACGCGTCCGCCGGTCATCGTCTGGTCACCGGTGTCGGCCAGAGTGACTTCCCAATCGTCTTCCTGGTGCGAGCCGTGGAAACGGATGTCCTGCTGTTTGCCAAGCGTGATCGTGAAGTCGCTGGATCGAGCCTGATAATTCAGAAAATAGTCAATGAAGGCTTCGCGTTTGTAGCCCAGGCAGAGAATAAATCGCCTGACGCCGAACGCCGCGTAGCCCTTCATGATGTGCCAGAGGATGGGCTGTGGCCCGATACTCACCATCGGCTTGGGCAGCAGCTCGGTGACATCGCGGAGCCGCGTGCCTTGTCCGCCACAGAGGATCATCGCCGGAGGCATGGATGTGTTGGGGTCTGTCATGATGGAATGACTCTGTAGCGATCCTAGGCCGACACTGTATCACGGCTCGATGATTGACTCGACCGGCAGATCACGACACCGCCACTGGCCTCGACTTCGAATCCATAAGGCTCGATCGCATCGAAAAAAGCCTCTTCGCAGGCCTGGCCGTGGAGCTCGATCACGAGATGATCGACTCGCCCCAGCCATGACTCGGTCCGCTCAGAAAACACGGCCAACTCCGATCCTTCAATGTCGATCTTCAGCAAAGCGATCCGCTGGTGCCCCGACTCCTCCAGCAACGCATCGATACTTACCGCCTGAATATCGGCCTGCTCGTTCGGCCCAGCCTCCGCAACGGTGACCGCCCAGGCCCGTCCGTCACCCCGCTCGCTATCCACAAATTTCAATCCCGTGCTCTTGGACCAGACGCCCGCCTGGACCGCCCGCAACCGTTGGGCATACGGCCTGGTGTTGTGCAGGAGCTGCTGATAGTTGCCGGGGTCGGGTTCGACCGCAATGACCTCCGCATTGGGAAAACGCGAAAGGAAATACGCGGTCGACATGCCGACGTTCGCACCGCAGTCCACGATCAGGCCCGGATCCGACAAATCATCAAAGCACGCGTATTCGCGGAGGACGTAGATGTGTTTAAATACGTCGATGTCACTGCTGCGTGCCCGGCAGCTCAGAGGGTGATCGGTGAAACGCGAAGTCAGATTAAAGACACCCGATCTTGGTAACTTTGTTTTCTGATGCCACCAATAACGAGCGAACGCGAGGCCGCCTAGATTGCGTATCGCCCGGGCATACTTCTGGAAGTTAATCATGTCGCGACAACCCTTGATCAACCACCGCCAATGGAAAGATCATCCGGCACAGCACCAGGCGCGCGATTGTAACTTGAATAGGAAGGGCAAACATGCCAAGCGCCCTTGACGCATTTGATCGTGTGGTGTGCATCAATCTGGATGAGCGCGCGGATCGCTGGGAACAGGTGCAGCAGACCGCCGCCGCGATCCTGGGCGATGCGAAGCTCCAGCGGTTTTCTGCGATCAAGCCCGACCTCGCGCTGCAACGCGTGCATAACGGGCGCGCCGGCTGCCTGCTCTCGCATCGGCGTGTGATCGAAAACGCCTATCGCGATGGGCTGGAGAGCGTGCTCGTCTTCGAAGACGACTTGTCGTTCGATCTGAAATTTGAGGAGCGGATCGGGCCGACGATTCAGACGCTAGGCGGGACACCGTGGGACCTCTTTTATCTGGGCGTCACGCCCAAGGCCCCGCTGCTCCCAGCTGGGGATGGGCTGGTGCGGACCCTCGGCGGGATGACGACCCACGCGATCGCGTACCACCGGCGAGCGATGCCCGAACTGCTCAAACGGCTGCCCGATGAGAATCGCGTCCTGCGCTTCCTGTCCCGCCACAAATCGGTGGACCGCTATTACTGCCAGCACGTCGCGGCCCGGATGCGGTGCTACGCGTCCTCCCCGCTGCTCGTCTTCCAGCGCGACGACTTCTCCGATATCCAGCAGTCCCCGATGATCTCGAATCGGCAGCAATCCTGCCAGGCATTCGAACGACACCTCGTCAAAAACGCCACGCCTTTGATCCGTATGAAACTACAACTCGGGCAAGCCGGGCGAATGCTGAAGTCTCAAATCGATGGCTGCCGTAGAGTGCTGCTTCGACCGATCAAGGCGAAGTAAACCGGGCATCAACCGTGCGAGTGATTCTGCTTAGCCGCGCATGCGCTGGCGTGCCCTATACAGCAGGCCTCGGCCCATGGAGCGGTACGCCTTGTGCGAACGCACTGTCACAGACCTGCGCTCCGCGCCCGGCTCGCTGTAATGCTCCGCCCATCGCGCAAACCATGCGAACGGGTTGTAGCGATTGAGGATCGCATCCCGCGCCTCCGATAGGCCCGCCTGCTGCGTCGCGGTCAGCCCATTAGCAAGCTGCTGCTCGATGCGTTGGATCACGGCCGTGGTCGGCTGGTTTGCCAAAGGCAAAAAACTCTGTTCGGGGAAGTATCGCGAGAGGTTCTCACACCCTAGATACAGTGGGAATGCCCAACCCAGATACGCATCCGAGAGCTTCTCCGTCCAATAGTCATCGCTGATCGAGTTTTCCAGCACGAGGTGGTAGCGGTACGGCCCAATCGCGTCGAGTTTGTCTTCGATCGGCTCAAACCCCCGACCATAATGCACGATCCGGTCACCGAACGCGTCTTTCAATGACGCGAGCAACGCGAGGCGGTCGCGCTGCCCCTGGGTCGTGGTCAGGTTGGAACAGATCACCGAAATCTGATCACGCTTGTCGGTCGGCGGCGGCATCTGGGCAAGGCGGTCATAGCCATAAGCGTACTGCCCGGTTCGACGGTCATAGCCGACATGCCAATTCAGACCGAGCGCATCAAACTCAACCCGCGGGTGGGGGTAGTCGCCCTTGGTACAGATGAGCCGGTGGAACTGCGCGTAGAAATGTCGGGGATAGATCTTCTTCGCTGGAGGCTCGCCCGCCAGGAACAGCGTGTTCTGCGGTGCAACATCAAGCGTCGACTTACGTGAAAGCCCGGCCCAGATGATCCAGTAATCGAACGAATCGCCGTCGGGTGGATTAAGCGTGAAGACACAGTCGCCCCGGCGGGTCTCGGAACCGGGGCAAAGTTTCTCCAGGCTGCCGAGGGGGATCCCCGTAGTTACCGCCACATTCAACATTCGCGCGAGGTCCTATCCCTGTTCGTCTCTGGGCTGACACAACGTCCACAGAACGGGATCGTACTAGAGCCTGCCATTTGCTGCGGTCTTGTAAAGATCCAGAGTGCGATCAAGCATGTCGCTCAGAGGGAAGGCGTCGTTGAGGCGTGGCGGTTCGGTCTCGCCGTTCGCGATCGAGGCTAAGCAGTCGGCCAGCGCATCGAGGTCACCTTGGGGTGTTCGGCCTTGCGGGTAGACCGCCGCAAGCACCTCGCCCGCCCCGCCCTGATCATAGCCCACCGCCGGCCGACCCAGTCGAACCGTTTCAAGAATGGTTCGGCCGAACGACTCGGGCTTGCGTGATAACGACACGACCGCATCCGACACCGCGAGGACATCCCGGATATCAGAGCGATGCCCGGTAAACGTCACGTGATCGCGCAGCCCCTTGCTTTCGATCGCCTCGCGCAATTCTTGAGGGTAGGTCAGGCGGTGCGGCTCTTCACCACCTGTGATCAGGCCGTGCGCCTGGATGCCTTTCGCACGGAGCCGGGCGACCGCCTCGATCAAATCGTGGTGCCCCTTGAGCCGTGTAATCCGACCGGCAAGCGTAACCACGAACTGCCCCTCCAACTGGGGGTAATCGCAACGCCACTGTTCAAGCCAAGCATCGTCAGGCTTGTAGCCATAGACGTATTCTTCAGGGTCGACCCCGCGGTGATTGAGCACGAGCTTGCCCGGATCGACATCCGGATAATGCTGAAGCACGTAATCACGGACGGTATTGGAGACCACCTCGACAAGCTGCCCAGAGGTCATGATCTTGCTGTAACGGTTCACGGAGTTAAGCCCATGCACGGAAGTGACCCACGCGGGCCGATCTTTCACCGGCATGCTTCCCCAAGCGAGGCGACCCACCCAAGCGGGGATGCGCGACCGCGCGTGCAGCACGTGTGGCCGGGTCTCGCGCATCAGACGGCGCAGCGGCCCAATCGTTCTCAGGGTCATCGGCGACTTCTTGTGGATCGGCATGTGCACATGCTCACCGCCGAGCGCTTCGATCTCTTTGACCAGTCGCCCCCCCGAGGAGACGACGATCGCGCCGTGGCCCTGCTCGACCAAGGCGCCGACGACCTCGACCACGCCGCGCTCGACCCCCCCGCCGTTCAGTGCTGGTAACAACTGGATCACCGTCATTTGTTGGTGCTCGGCGATATCCATCTCTCGATGATAGATGAAGCAACGCGGTCGGCCTCCGCCAACGCGGGCCGATCGCCCGGCAATGACGCCCCCTGTTGCCACTGATCAAATGTCACGACCCAACCGCGCTCGACGAGCGACCCAATACCGCGCACGACCCGGCCCGGTTTACCCCACCGCCCTGGCACCGAAAGCAGGCCAACCCGAGCCCCGGCCGTCAAAGCCTCGTAAACCATCGACACGCTGTCTTCACTCACCCAGCACACGCCACAGCGCTCTAATTGCTCCGCCACCCAGCCCTGGGGGGTTTGGGTCGCGGGTGTATAGGTCAACCGGCCTTTCGAAGCTGCCGCAAGCTCGCTCAGGTCGGCGCTAGTCGCCTCGGGCGTGCGTCGAGAGTCTGTCGCGGTCCATCGCATCTCAGGTTCACGCTCGAGAATCGTTTCGATCTGATTCTTGAACGCTCGATCGTCCCAGCCGTGATGCTTACTGGGCCCTCCCACGAGCAGCAGGCCTTCGTTGGATGAGCTGTCTGCGGCGGGGGTGATGTTGTTGAGCGCCCCCTCGGTGACCAAAACATGGTCCGATCCCGAGACGCCGTCATGGCGAGGGATGATGGACAGATCAAAGCGCTGCCGACTGATCCAGCCGGGGTTCATCAGCGATATGGCCGGCAGGCCGAGGTACTTCCGCAAAGAAAGGGCTAAGGCGTGTGTGCCGCGGCCTGCAGCCAGGATCAGCCCCCCGTCTTTGTGGGGCTGGGGCGCGACGCGCTTGCCATCCGCATCGATCTCCATAATCCGAGCCGGAATGAGCCGGCGGATCGCCTCCGCCAAACCTCGGGTCTGTGCAAGGTGGCCGGGCTTGCCGTCACTCACAATGTAGATCATTACGGGCTGCATTAGGCGGTATCCTACAGGCTCGCGCCGTGGCACTCCTACCCGGGCTCCTTGAGGTAAAATGTAGGATTACCCCGGCCGAGCCCGCCCATGTACAAACAACTGGTCCAAACCGCCAAACCGCTGCTCAAGCACAAGCGCCAGCTCGCGGTTGCGACGGTCGGGCTGTTGGTCATGACGCTGACCTTCGGGGCCGGGCTCGGGCTAATGCTCCCGATCTTCAACTTCCTGCTTAACGAGCAGCGAACCCTCGGCGAGCTTTCAGAGCAAGTCTTCAACGGACCGCTCGATGGCATCGGTGTCTGGCTGAATCAAACACTGCCCACCGATCCGTTCTGGGGATTCATGCTTGTCATGACTATCATGGTCGTGCTCTCCATCATCGGTGGGATCGGCCGATTCGTGCACACCTATCTGGTCATGCGGACCATCTCGCGCGTTATCCAGATGTGGCGCATCGAGCTCTACCGCAAGATGATCCGGATGGAAATGTCCACCTACTGGCTCCACGGGATGACCGACGGGACCAGCCGACTCATCAGCGATGTCGAGCAACTGCGCAGCGGGTTCCAGGGCATCCTCGTCCGCTCGTCGCAGGCCAGCCTGAAGGTACTGATCGCATTTTCGGTCGCCATGCTAATCAACTGGAAGCTCACGCTGATCGCCCTCATCGGCGGACCAATTATCGCGATCATGGTCCGCAAATTCGGTAAGTCGGTCCGCAAGGCCACCAAGCAGAACATGATCGCGACGTCGCACATGTACGACCGGCTCAACGAATCGATGAGCGACCTGCGGGTGATCAAGATGCACCAGGCAGAAGGCGTCGAGTCCAGGCGTTTTCATAAAGCCAGCCAGCGCGCGTTCCACGAGCAGGTCCGCCAGCACCGCGTGCGAGCGACCTCATCGCTGGTGGTTGAAACGCTCGCTTTGCTGGGGATCATCGCCGTCGCAGGTATTTCGGCGTGGAACATCTTCAACCGGGGGGTGCCGGGCAGCGAGTTCATGACCGTGCTCGGTGCATTGGTCGCCGCGGGAGCGAGCTTTAAGCCGCTTTCCAACCTGCACCACGACCTGACCGCGGCCGACGCCGCGTCTGAGCGCATCCTTGAATTGCAGGAACAGCTGGGCGATACAAAGCCCCGCGACCGATCGGACAAGCCCAAACTGGCCAGACATCAGCACACGATCAAAATCGAGGGCCTGCACTACACCTACCCCAACGCGAAGACCGAAGCGCTCCAAGGCGTCGACCTGGAGATCAACTTCGGCGAGATGGTCGCCATCGTCGGTGGCAACGGCTCAGGCAAATCCACTCTGGTCGCCGCGCTAACCAGGCTGATCACTCCCGCGAGCGGCAACATCTCGATCGACGGCAAGGACATCAGCGACCACGACATGCGATCGGTCCGAGAGCAGATGGCCATGGTCACACAGAAGACCAGGCTGTTCCGCGGGAGCATCGCCGACAACATCGCGTACGGGCAGGCCTGGACCAAGCGTGCGAAGATCATCGAAGCCGCAAAGGCCGCTACGGCGGACCTGTTTATCGATGAGCTGGCCGACGGCTATGAAACGGTTCTGGGCGAAGGCGGCGAAGGGCTCTCGGGCGGGCAGGCCCAGCGGCTGTGCATCGCCCGAGCGGTGCTCCGCGACCCGGCGATCCTAATCCTCGACGAAGCCACCAGCCAAGTCGACACCGTCTCCGAGTCCCTGATCGCCAAGGCGATGGAGCACATTACCCTGGGTCGGACGACCCTTGTGATCGCCCACCGCATGTCCACCATCGCCCACGCCGACCGCATCGTGGTCATGGATCATGGCAAAATCGTTGGCATCGGCAAGCACGATGAGCTACTCAAAACCTGCCCGCCCTACGAAGCGCTCGCCCGCGGGCAGTTCGCCACGGCACAGAGTTGACCCGTTTAGCGGGCGGGCTTGCCCGCCTAAGGTTTGTCATCGCGCATAATGGCGTGGCATGCCAGCTCAAACCCCCAGCCCGAAAGACGACCGCCGCTCAGACCTTGAGCTCATCGACGCGGTCAACCGGGGCGACGCAGCCGCCTTCGAAGCCCTCTACCTCCGCCACCACGAATACGCCTCGCGCATCGCGATGCGTTTCACCGGCGAACGCAACCTCGCGCTCGACGCGGTCCAGGACAGCTTCGTCTACTTCTACAAAAAGTTTCCGGGCTTCGTCCTCACCGCCAAGCTCACGACCTTCCTCTACCCCGTCGTGAAGCACAACGCGCTCGCTGTCAAGAAGAAGGCCCGAAGAACACAAGGCGACGCATCGGACGAAGCGCTACAAGCCCAGCCAGATTCCGACCCCTCCACTGATCCGGCACAAGCCAACGACCCTGCCGATCTGCAGGCGGTGCTCGCCGGCCTACCCGATGCACAGCGCGAGGTGTTGGTGCTCCGATTTGTCGATGGGCACGCGTTAGAGGAGATTTCAAAAGCCCTGGACATCCCGCTG
>Ga0213866_10000151_pt1 | contig 57632 bp, 59 predicted proteins | sample PICome_11_FD_160079 | JGI IMG/M metagenome (GOLD analysis project Ga0213866, IMG submission 160079) | Coastal seawater microbial communities near Pivers Island, North Carolina, United States - PICO284 | ecosystem: Environmental > Aquatic > Marine > Coastal | place: USA: North Carolina...
AGGCCGATGTGGCCCTTGGCGTCGACGTCGTCCTTGTAGTCCACGGTCTGCTTGCCGTTGATGAAGATCTGCAGGCGCTCGCCGGTGCACTTGATCTTGTAGCTGATCCATTCCCCTTTGGGGGCCTGAACGAGCTTGGTCTTGCCGCGCTCTTCGGTCTTAGGGAAGAGCCACTTGCGTCGGCCCTCGTCATAGAGCCCGCCGGTCCACGCGCGGTCGGTCGGGTCACACTCCGCCTGATAGCCGAAGACCTTGTTCTTCTGCACGTGGCAGCGGAACATGATGCCGCTGTTAGCCTTGCCCTCGGCCGGGAGCATGACCTGCACCTCGAGCTCGAAGTCGCTGAACTGTTTCTCGGTGGTCAGGAAGAACTTCTTGTTAGCGGTCAGCTCGATTACGCCGTCGACGACCTTGGCTTCGCCCCACTCGTAGGGGTTGGTCCAGCCTTCGAGGTCCTTGCCGTTGAACAGGTCCACCCAGCCCTTGTCAGCGTCTTTCGCCTCGCCCTTGGCGTGGTGGTCGGCCGTGGCGGAGCAGGCAGTGAACAGGGCGAGAACAAGTACGGCAGAAAGGATCGTTCGCATGGGGGCCTCGGTTAGAGAGTCTGTTTTCGTATTTAAGTTGATGGCTCCCACGAGCCCTCCAAGAGATGGACAATTCTATCGCATGTCGGGGCGTGGAAGCATAGACATCGCTGAATCGAGCGACGTGGCCCAGGCCTAGTCACTTCACGCTATTTGTCGGGAAAATCCCGGACCGCTGAGAATATCCGCCGCCTGCCGGAGAAGTAACAATGCAGGGAGACCCTCTTTCGACGCGTGTGATGACACAAGACCAGCAGAACACATCCCGATTCACGGTGCTCTGGCTCAAGGCCCAGCCGGTGCTGACGGGCTATGTCGTCTCGCTGGTGCGTGACCGCGCGGCGTCGGACGACATCATCCAGGCGGTTGCTCTGACCGCTTTGGAAAAGATGGACGCCTATGACGGGCAACGCAGCTTCGAGGCGTGGGTGATCGGCATCGCACGGTTCAAGGTCCTGCAGTATTTCAAAGCCCACAAGCAAGACCGGCTGGTCTTTGATGAGGCCCTCATCGATCAGATATGCGACCAGTACATCGAAACGACCGCCGACTACGACGCCCGCTTGACCGCGCTGCGCGACTGCATGGAGAAGCTGCCGGACGAGACGCGTGAGCTCCTGAATCAGCGGTACTTCGACAAGACGTCGGTTAAGGGGATCGCCCAGTTGCTCGGCCGAACCCCGCAGCGTGTCAGCAAGCAGCTGCACACGATCCGTCGGGCGCTTCAGCGGTGCATCCATCAGCGGATGGCAGCGGATGGGGGTGCATCATGAGCAACCGCAGCGAACACGAGTTCGAAGACCTGCTGGGTGGCTACTTCGATCAGACGCTGGATGAGCAACAGCTTGAGCGTTTCGCCGAGCTGTTGCGTGAAGATGAGCGGCATGTCCAGCGATTTGTTGAGCTGTCCCAGCTCAATCAGATGATCGAGACCGAGATCACGTTCCAGGCCCAGGCGCAGCAGACAGGCAGCACCCTTGAGTGCGAGCCGGCCGAGGCTGCAGAAGTGTTTGCCGAGTTGCTGCGCATGGAGCAGTCGGCCAAGAGCCAGGCCATCGTGCTGGACGACCGCAAGCCCGAGCAGGCCGAAGCGATCGACGGCCCCGGAGCACTCTCGGTCCACGACTTCGCCGCGGCGGGCAGCTACCTGCTGCGTCACAGCCTGAGGACCAAGGCCGCAGCGATGATCGGCATCGCGGCCGTGCTCGCACTGTCGCTCGTGCTGCTTGGGCCGTGGGGTGGCGGCGAAAATCTTGAGCCCCTCGCTGATAATGATGATGCACAATTGCCGGCGATCGCCGCGCAGCTGACCGCTCAGCAGGACGCGCAGTGGGCCGGTCAGTCCTATGCGGCCGGCGAGACCCTTCGCACCGGACAGCGGCTGGACCTCGTCGCCGGCCAGGCCGAGATCACGACCCGTGACGGCGCTGTGGCGGTGATTCAAGCGCCGTGCGCCCTTGAGTTGCTCGGCACCAACACGATCCGTCTGCACACCGGCAAGATGGTTGGCATCGTCGAGGTCGATTCGGCCAAGGGCTTTACCGTCCGCACGCCGCACATGGACGTGACGGACCTGGGCACGCGTTTTGGCATCGATGCGGACAGCAGGGCAACCGAGGTACATGTGTTTGAAGGGGAAGTCAAGACGCTGCGGCCCGATGCCCCCGAGGGCGTCGAGCCAATCGCGCTGGTCGCAGGGCAATCCGTCCGCACATCCGCAGACAGCCAGGCGATTACAACGGTCGATCAAGCCGTGGATCGCTTTGCTGCGTTGATGCCTGAAGCTGTTCGGCCCGAAACGGTGGCCGGCTGGCAGATTATTGCGATTAACGGAGAGGCGCTCGAGAGCCCCGGGGCGATGCGAATTGCCAGGCCTGCGAAAGTCTCGCATTGGATCACTGCCGATCAGAGCTACCCCCAACAGGTCAACGACGAGACGACCTTTACGGTCCAGACCCGTTTTGATTTGCCGGCGGGTACCGATCACGACTCGGCGGCGATGCTGCTGCGGTTTGATGCGAATGACCGCGTCACGCAGGTGCGTCTAAACGGCCGGCCCTACACGCCGCCGACGAACTACAAAGATGACGGCCACGACGGTATGCACACGATGCGTATCGACGGGCCGCTGCTTGCCGCAGAGAACACGCTGCAGCTCGACGTGGTGGACGTCCGACGCGCTGGCGCCACCAAGTGGGAGGTGCGCGTGGACTGGTCGTTCGAGCCGGCTCAGGATCAATCGGAACCCTAAGGAGGACTAGACCCATGGCGAACAGAAAACGGGCGAAGCAACATGCCCCTCGCAAGACCCTCTCACTTTTCACTCAATACCTATTTCAACAGGAGAAACCGATGAAAAATTCCAAAACAACCCTGCTCCTGGGCGCGTGTGCAATCATCTCATTTGCCGGCTCGACTAACGCCGCACCGCTTACCACTAGCGACTTCACGCAGCCCGGTTTCGAGAACGGCTCGACCACCATGGGCGGCGACTACACCGCGGGTGGCACGGGTTCATTCACGCTCAACTCGGGCAACGAGGGGACGTGGATCTTCGGCAACATCAACGGTGCCAACAACGCGTACCAGCTCAACGACACCGACGTAGCGGGCAATACCAGCCTCTACGTGAGCGAAAAGAAGCCCTCGAACCTGCGTGGTTTCGTTCAGCACGTCGATGCGGGCGCAGGCAAGTGGACAGGCGACACCCAGTTCTCCATCGACTACGTCGGGAATGGTACCGTGGAAGCGCCGCATGCCTTTGCCTTTGCCGCCTTTGCATGGGATGACACTGACCCCGATCCCGGCATCGATATCCACGACGCCAGCGGCAAAGTGTTTGCCAACGACGGGACTTACCTCGGGCTGGATAATCATGTATTCACGGCACTCGTCCTGCCGACCGTCTTCGCAGAGACCACCGTTGTCATCAGCACCAACCAGCTCGGCGACAACCCCTGGAACACGGCGACCTTCAGCCTCGACCTGGGCGCGACCGGTTATGACAACGTCGCCGTCCTGATCGCCACTGAAGGTAGTGCCACAAATATGTACTTCGACAATCTGGTGGTTGGCCAAGTCCCCGAGCCCGGCTCGCTGGCACTCATGGGCCTCGGCGGTCTACTGATCGCGCGTCGTCGACGCGACTAAGTTTGATTCTCCTACTACGGCGATGCCCCTTTGAAGGAGGGGCGTCACCATTTATGGCAGCTTCCCAGAGGCAATCGTCAAGCGAGCAACTACGTATGAAGAAGGCATTTACCCTCATCGAATTGCTTGTGGTCATCTCCATCATCGCGCTGTTGATCGCGATCCTGCTGCCGGCCTTGAGCTCCGCGCGGACCAGCGCCCGGCAGATGCAGAGCGCGACCCAGCTCCGTGGGATCCAGCAAGGCTTTTTTACTTTTGGGGTCGATAACAAGACCTTCTACCCCGGCATGCAGTCGCTGACACTCAACGCGGCCGTCGATTTCACCAGCGGATCAGACATCAAGACGATCGGCTACAACAGCGCGAACGCGGGCAACGACGTCATCGCACGCATGTGTATCGCTTTCGAGAACGATCTGTTCACGCCCGAGTACGCGATCAGCCCGGCGGAGACCAACCCGATCGTTCAGGAGTGGGAGCCCAGCAAGACCTACGCCAACAAGGACAACATCGTGACGTCCTACGCCTACAGCAAGCTGGACGCGCAGGGCTCGCCCGTTGCCGAGGGCCGGGGCCAGGAGTGGCGGACGACGGGCAACAGCCGGGCGATCTCGATTGGTGACCGCGCGACGAGCCTGGGCAGCTTCGGCAACCCCGAGACTTATCAGAGCCTCTGGAGCGATGGTGAGCCCGGCTGGCTGGGCGGCGTAGTCTTCAACGACAACTCGACCTTCTTCTCGTTCGATAACGAGATCGAAAACACCTCCTACGGCAAGCACAAGAACACCCGCCCTGACGACATCTTCCTGGGCGACTTCGACCAGAACGACAACAACGCGGCGGGCGGGGACTCGCACAACAACTGTGACCTGTTCGTGACCCGCAACTCCGGCGGCGGGCGTAACTACTTGTCCGCGGAGTGAGGTGGCAAGCGGCCTTGGCGTTCCAAGGGCTGGAAATGGGGGCTGTCTGTCCCATCCCCCGATCACTCCGGCATCGCTACAAACCGTCTGTTAGATTGATTCAGTATCAGGCATGTTGTTTTTGTTCCACTCTTCACAAGGCATATCGTCATGGCCGATTCGCATTCACCTGCTTTATCGTTGCCCCGTTTTCAGTCTTTGGCGACCGTGATTGCCTGGATTCTTGTCGTGGCGTTTGTGGTTTTCACCCCGACCGCTGCCGCGGGACAAGACAACAGGCCCAAGGCAGATCAGGCTGAGCAGCCAGATGAGGGCGCAAAACCCGAGGGCAACAAAGAGCGGAAGAACAGGAAGAATCGCAAGAACAAGGACGATGCGGACGCGGGCGGCGATGGCGGCGGGCACGAGTCAAACTATTTTGGCATCTCGACCACCGGCAAAGAAATCATCTACGTGCTGGACAACTCCAACAGCATGAGTGGCGGGCGTTTCAACGCGGCTGCGGCTGAGCTGCTGGCTTCCGTTAAGAACCTGCGTGATGACCAGTCGTACTACGTCGTCCTCTTCAGCGACACGGCGTACCGCCTGGGCCACCCCGAACCCGCCAAAGGGCATGCGTAAGCGGACGGAGGAGAACATCAAAGAGTTGGAGTATTGGCTGGAGAACGTTGAGCTCTGCCTGAAGACCAACGCGGCGCCGGCCATCATGGCCGCGCTGGCGACCAAGCCCGACACGATCTACCTGCTGACGGACGGGGCTTTCACCGACGACACGATGAAACAACTCAACGCGGTCAAGTCGAGCAAAGCGCGCATCCACACGATCGGCATGAACATCGGCAAGGACAATGCGAAGCAAGACCTCAGGGAGATCGCCGAGAAGTTCGGCGGAGAATTCCGCGAGGTCAGCCTGGACGCCGAGAAACGCAAGCAGTACCGCGAGCCGGTGCGCAAGAAGAACAGCAAGCGCGGCGAGGTCTGGGGCCTGACGTTGAAAAAAGGCTAATCGCCGTGGCCGTGGGGCGGGAGAGGTCCTTTGCAGCCTTTGGGTGCTTCAGGCTATCGCCGAGCATGGATCCAAAGGAGTGATTTGCAGGGCGGCGCTGAGGCGTCTGAAGCGTTATGCGCGGGACCTTATCGGACAAATTGAAGGCATCTCTGGCTTGAGGGTATTACTCCTGTAAATCCATAAACCGCAAATGCTTAAGTTGACAATAAGGTGTGGCCAGTCCGGGCCGTCCAACTAATTTAAATAAATTACCCAAGTTAACCCTTGTGCAAATCTGGGACTCGGCTATGGTGTTTCCACGCCGGTCTATCCCGGGCTGGCAACGTGCGTCCCCTCTTTCATCCGAATACGGAGTCCTGCTGATGCCCCATCGTCGTCGTTATGGTTTTACCCTCATCGAACTGCTCGTTGTGATCTCGATTATCGCGCTGTTGATCGCGATCCTGCTGCCTGCGCTGGGTGCGGCCCGCCGATCGGCGCGTCAGATGGCCAACAGCACCCAGCTCCGCGGCGTCCACCAGGGCATGGTCACCTTCGCCCAGGACAACAAGAGCTACTTCCCGGGCTTGCGCAATGATGGCACGGTCGCGACCGCGGCCCAACACAAAGTCGACGGTACCGATGCGACAAAATTCACCATTGGCACAGCGACGGGTGCCGACCCGGTCCACCGCGTTGCCCAGATGCTCAACCTCGACATGTTTACCCCTGAGTACGTGATCAACCCTGGCGAAAGCAGCATTGACAAGACACCGGCCACCATTGCCACGAATATGACCGCTGACAATTACTCGTACGCGATGCTGCGGACGCTCGCGGACGACGGCACGGCCGCCACCGGCCAGCGGGTCGAGCGGGCCGCGCTGGAGTGGGCCGAGACAATCAATGCCCGGGCACCCGTGATGGCCGACCGCAACGTGGGCAATAACGCGACCGATGAGATCAGCTCGGTCTGGACGGGTTTGGATAGCGGCGAGTGGCGAGGCGGCATCGTGTTCAACGACAACGTTGTGATCTTCGAGGCCGGTGTGATCCAGGAAACCACCAAGTATGCCACCTTCCCCGACAACACCGACGACAACCTCTTCGTGGACACGGGCACACACGTGACCGCGGACGCCGCGATGATCTACAACGGCACGGGCGTCGGCGGGGGCAACCTCGACAACCAGGACTAGCCGACAAACGCTGGTTTAAATGATGCCACCCGATTGGAGCGCCGCGATGACATCCGCGGCGCTCTTTTCTATGGGCTGCTCATGCGTTGGCAGCCTGATCTCCGGGTTTTCTGGCGCCTCGAAGGGCGACTTCTCGCTCAGGCCGGTCATGTCCTTGATCTCGCCGGCGGCGGCCTTGGCGTACAGACCCTTGGGGTCACGCTGCTGGGCGACCTCGATGGGGATGTCGACGAAGACCTCGAAGAAGGGGAGCCCAGCGTCTTCGTGGAGCTTGCGGACCTGGTCCCGGGCGGCGCGGTAGGGGGAGACGAAGGAGCAGAGCGTGATGCAGCCGGCGTCGGCGAAGAGCTTGGCGGTCTCCCCGATGCGGCGGATGTTCTCGTCGCGGTCCTCGGCGGAGAAGCCGAGGTTGGCGCACAGGCCGTGGCGGACGTTGTCGCCGTCCAGGCGGTAGCTGTGCCGGCCCATCTCGTGCAGTTGGGCCTCGACGGCGACGGCGACGGTGGACTTGCCACTGCCGGAGAGACCGGTAAACCAGACGGTGCAGCCGCGCTGGCCCAGCTGTTTGAAGCGGGCGTCGCGGTCGATCGTGCCTTCGTGCCAGGTGATGTTGTCGGCCTTGGGCTCGGTCATGGGGGCGGGGTCCTGGGGGCTTTTGGCAGGCGGGGGTGCCGGTCCAACCAAACAAACTCACGGCGGTGGATTGTCTTGCCGATGATCCTACAATAACCGTCCTTCCGTTGTATGTGAGGTTGAAAGCCGATGCCCGTAGCCCTTCCCGAACAGATCGAAGCGGCCGTTGCGCCAGTCTTCGAGGTCTTGCCCTTTGATCGCGCGATGCGTTCGCTCGTGCCCGTGCAGGGGGCGAGCCCCGAGGTGCTCGAGGTGGTGCCGCGGGTGGTGGATGACCCGTCCTTAGACGGGCACGACGCGATCAAGGCCGGCCTTTGGCTGTACGTCGACGAGCTGGACCGCAGCCACGCGTATAGCCAGGACCTGCACACGCCCACCGGCTCGTTCTGGCACGCGATCATGCACCGCCGGGAGGGCGACTTCCCCAACAGCAAGTACTGGTACCGTAAGGCCGGCGCCCACCCCGCGATGAGCCACATCGACCTCGCGGGCGGCGGCAGCGCTTCGGGCTCGGCGATGGCGGGCTACGACCCGTACGAGTTTGTCGACCGCGTCGCCCGTGCGAACGCGCGTTGCGAGAGCGACTCGCCGGACCTGCTCGCGATGCAGCACCATGAGTGGCGGGCGTTGTTTGAGTGGTGCGCGGAGCGGTAATCGAATCGACACAAGATGACTTATAAAAGAAGCCCACGCCGCATCGGCGTGGGCTTCGTCTATTTGAATTTTTGTTCTTAGCTCAGGCCTTGTTTGGCAGCGCTTCGACGGCTTCCTTGACGACCTTCTTCATCTCCTTGCCCTTGGCGCGGGGGTGGGGGTTGCCCTGCCAGATCAGCTTGCCGTTGTGGTCCAGCACGTAGGCATGGGGCACGCCGCGGGGGTTGGCGCCCTTGAGCCCGCCGTGGTTGACGACGGTGATGCTGTCGTCGCCGCCGGCCTTCTCCCACGCAGCCTTGGTCTTGTCGGCATCCTTGGTCCAGACCTGGTTGGCGACGATGGCGACCTGATCAGTGCTGTACTCACCGCGCAGCTTCACGATGCCGGGGATCGAGTCGAAGCACGGCGGGCATTTGTCGCCCCAGTACTCGAACACCACGACCTTGCCCTTGAGGTCATCGGTCTTGAGCTCCGGGCCCAGCACGTGGTCGCCCAGGCTCACGCCTTCGAGGCTGATGTCGTCGTTGGTCTTGTCCTCGGCCTGGGTGAGGGTGGTCAGGGCGAGCAGGGCGGCGACCGCGACGAGCGGGGCGGTGAGTTTGAGCAGACGGGTCATGGGTTGTCTCCGTTGAGGTAAAGCTGGGATGGAACGATTGTAGGCGGCGCAAAGGCTTCCTACGAATAGATAACGGGCATTCTCGGCGATCTATTCCCGATGGTAGCTGAATCTTTGGTTAGGCCTCAGGCGAGCGGCCGACGATGGCGATGCCCAGGCGGTCTGCCGCGGCGAGGACGTCGGGCTTATCGAGGAGGATGACCCGGCCGGCGGTGACCAGCAGGCAGCCGGCCCCGGAATTTGCGAGGTTCTCGATGGTCTTGACGCCGATGGTGGGCACGTCGAAGCGCGGGTCCTTCTTGGCCGGGGCGCCCTTGGCCATCAGCCAGCCGGGCTTTCGGCAGAGCTCGCCGGAGCGCTGGATCATCGCGTCGGTGCCCTCCATCGCCTCGACAGCGATGACGTCGCCGTCCTTCACCGCGACGGCCTGGCCGATGTCCAGGTCGTTCATCCGCATGAGGATGGGCCAGGCGAAGTCGATGTCGCGCTGCTGAGCACCCGTCGGCTGTTGCTTGGTCAGCACGCCTTCGTCGGCCATGTGTTCGGGGATGAAGCGTGTGGTGTCGATGAGCTCGAGCCCGCCTTTCTGTAGTTCCCGCGCGACGCCCGCGAGCATCGCCTGGCTCCGACGGTCGTGCCGCAGGTCCCAGAGGTAGAGCTTGGCGACTCGCCAGTCGGGCATCTGCTTGAGCCAGTTCTTGGGATGGTACAGCAACTGGCTTTTCTCGACCTTGCCGACCATGACCGCCTGTGTCGCGCCGCGTTTGCGCAGCTGCCTGCACCATCGGCCGAGGTTGAGGACGCCCGATTCAACAAACGTGTCGCAGTAGTCGCGCAGCGCCGGGTCGTACTGGCCGTTGAGCCCGATGCACGCGATACGGTGCCCGGCGGCGCGCATGCCCTCGGCCTGCAGCATCGGGAGCCGGCCTCCGCCGGCGATCAGACCCATGGTGGGTTTGGACATCACTTCATGATAGTTAGCCGTCGCCTGCAAGGCGACGCGATGACGCATATATCACGGTACACGCACGTCGCCTTGCAGGCGACGGCTAACGAAGCGGATGGATCGGATCTGTATCAGCCGATCTCCGAGAGCAGCTGCCGCGCCAGCGCCGCGTCGTCGCCGTGCAGGCGTTGGCTGGCTTCCTGCAAGAGCGGCTTGGCCGCGTCGGGCTTGTTGAGGTACCGCGCGTTGATCAGCCCGAGCATGAGTTGGGCGTTGCCACGCTCTTCGTGCTTGGGGTAGGCCGTCAGCAGCCGCTCGTACGCGACGCCCGCATTGGCGTGATCGCCCTGGCCGAAGAGGTGGTTGGCGATGTCGAATTGGTGGCGTTGGCTGAGCGTCTGATCGCCGTGATCAGCGATGAGCTGTAAATAGGTCTTCGTCGCGGTGTCCAGGTCGTGGCTGCTGATCGCTCGGCTGATCACCTGACGCATCTCCAACACCTGTTTGTCCTGCTCGGTCATCTCGGCGCCGGGCTTCTTGCGTTTGCCGCCTGGGACGTGCGCCCGGCCCTCCCACGCCTGGTAGCCGTCCCTTGTGATCTTGCGGAACTGATCGCGCCTACGCTTGTGCGCCCACATCGAGAATAGGTCGTACGGCTCGCGCGGCAGCATCCGCGACGAGAGCAGCAGCATCGCCAAGACGAACCCGCCGATGTTCCCCGCCAGGTGCGCGGTGTACGCGACGTTGCCCATGTTCAGTCCCATGAACAGCATGTCTTTGACGAAGTAGAAGCACACGACCAGCATCGCCGGGACTTCAAACGTTCGGATGATGAAGTACCAGAAGACGAAGGTGATGCGGGTGCGTGGGAACAGCGCGAGGAACGCGCCGGTCACCCCCGCGACTGAGCCGGACGCGCCGAGCACCGGGTACTCCGAGGTCAGCCAGTGGCCCAAGCCCGCGAGCACGCCCATCGCCAGATAGAAGAACAGGTAGCCGGCCTTGCCCAGCCGGTCCTCGACGTTGTTGCCGAAGACCCAGAGGAAGAGCATGTTGCCGAGGAGGTGCCAGCCGTCGGCGTGGAGGAACTGGTAGGTGATGAACTGCCAGAGCTGGGTCCCCTGGTGCCAGAGCATGAAGTCGTAGACGCGGTTGTATTCCTCGCTGGCGATGTGCCGGGCGGTGAAGGCGAAGACGATCGCATTGATCGCGATCAGCGCGTAGTTGACGTACGGCGTGGAGCGCAGGGGGCGGTCGCTGCGGATGGGGATGAACATTGAGCAAGAGGATACCCGTTTAGTCGCCCGCCTTGTGGCGACGCTGGTGGGCGGCGATTTTGAACACCGCCACGAGGGCGGCGGCTAACGGCAACCCCGTGTATCCTGAACCTGATGACCGACCCCAACCTGCTAGAAAACGACCCCCCGGCCGACCGCCCCAGCCCCAGCCCCGAACATGTGGAGGCCGAGCGGTTCGCCATCGAAGCGGCGCAGCTCCTGAACGACTACGACTGCGAGGATGTCCGCGTGCTGGACGTGCGCGACGTCAGCCCGCTGACGCACTACATCGTGATCGCCTCGGGTACCAGCGACCGCCAACTCCGCTCGCTGGCCAAGCAGGTCGCGGGCCTGGGCGAGCAGCAGGGCTTCGAGCGCTACGGCGACGACACGGACGCCGCGGCCACGTGGATGGTCGCCGACTTCGTCGAAGTCATGGTCCACCTCTTTGAGCCGGCGACACGCGGGCACTACGACCTGGAGATGCTCTGGGGCGACGCGCCCGAGGTGAGCTGGCGCCGGGCAGACTAAGCATGCGGCTGTGGCTGATCATCCTCGCGGCGGACGTTCTGGTCATGAGCTTGTTGACGTTCGGGCTGTACGCATGGGACAAGCGGCAGGCCGGTCGATCCGGCTGGCGCGTGCCGGAGAAGCGGCTGCATGTGATGTCGCTGCTAGGCGGCTGGCCGGGCGCGCTGATCGGTCAGCGCTGGCTGCGGCATAAATCAATCAAGACGCGGTTCCGGGTTGTGTTTTTGGGGACGGTGTTGTTGCATCTCGCAATCTGTTCGGGAATCACGTACCTCGTCTCCCAATAGCCGAGATGCTACGCGTCGCAGGACAATCGTGATACATCCACCATGATCTGCCCGGCGAGGCGTAGCCTCGAGGCTGTTGTGTTCATTAAGATGGGGCTATGCACAACTGCCCGACCGTGCCGTATGACGACCGACACGCTCCCGACGCGTCGCCCGTGCAGGCCGCGCAAGCTTTCTTTGATGTAATGCGCAAGCGACGGTCGGTCCGCATGTTCTCCGACAAGCCGGTGGGCAAGGAGACAATCGAATCATTGATCAAGACCGCCGGTAGCGCCCCCAGCGGCGCGAACAAGCAGCCCTGGCGGTTTGTCTGTGTCAGCGACCCGGCGATCAAGAAGCAGATTCGCGAAGGGGCCGAGGAAGAAGAGCGCGAGTTCTACGCCGGCCGAGCGGGCGAGCAGTGGCTTAAGGATCTTGGGCCCTATGGCACGGACGACAACAAAGGGTTCCTGGAGACCGTGCCCTGGCTGATCGTCGCCTTCCGTCTGACTAAGGCCGACGACGGCGGGAAGGTGTACTACTCCAGCGAATCGATCGGGCTGGCCTGTGGCATGCTGCTCTGCGCCGCGCAGCACGCCGGGCTCGCAACGCTCACGCACACGCCCAGCCCAATGAACTTCCTCAATTCGATCCTGGATCGACCGGCAAACGAGCGCCCGTTCCTGCTGATCCCCGTCGGCTACCCCTCTGACGATTGCGTTGTTCCGACCGCGGCGACCCGGCGCAAGCCGATCGAGCAGGTCATGGAGGTGATCGAATGAAGCCTGTTGCTTTACTGTGCATCGTGATGCTGGCCCTGTTGTTTGTCGTCGGGGGCTGTCAACAGGTACCGCGCGTCCAGACGTCCCAAGCGTTTGATGCAGACAACGGCGAACTCTTCCGCAAGGTGATCGCGGCCACCGGCACGGTGCTTAAAGACGGCGAGATTGCCGGCGCGGGCGCATTCGTCCGGGTAGACGGCGTGTTCCTCACCGCTGCCCACGTCGTGCACGGCTACAAGGACAAGGTGGAGGTGCGCAGGCCCAATGGAAGTACGCTCCACGCCCGTGTGATCGCGAGTGACCTCGGTCACGACCTTGCGCTGCTGCAGGTCAATGTCCCTTCTCTGCAGGCAAACGAATGGCTGAAACTTTCCAGCACGCTGCCCATGCCCGGCACGCCGATCTTTGTTGTCGGGGCGCCGCTGAAAATGACCGACGTGTGGATGCCCGGCCGGGTCGGCCGCGACCGCACGGGCTTCAATTACCTGGGCAATCTCCAGAGCTACGTCCACTCGCAACTGATTCTCGCGGACGCGGCGCCTGGATCGTCCGGGGGCTGCTGGGTCGATCGGTCGGGAAGGGTGGTCGGCGTGCAGTCCGCCTTCATCGGTGACAACAAAGGCTCGCTGGGGCTGGCATTTATGGCACCCGCCTCCGCGGCGATCGAGTTGGTTCGGCGTGGTAAGGACCGGCCGACGGCCACGCTGGGTGCTGAACTCGCCTGGCTGGCCACGCAAGCGCCGGGGTTTCAGAAGCGTTTCCCGCCCGGCGCGCACGGCGTCGCGGTGCACAAGATCCGCGAGGACAGCCCGCTTAACAAGGCCGGCATCGCGAAGGATCAACTCATCACGCACCTTAATGGCGTTGTGGTGAAAGATGTTTACGCGATCAATACTGCGGTACGCAAGCGTCTGCCCGGCCAGCGTGTCCGGCTGACCGTTGTTTCGCCCGATCAACACGAGGTCAAGCAACACGACGTCGTGCTGGGTGAACTGGCCTGGGACTAATCTTCGCCAGATAGCCCCCGTCTTGACGATCTACAATCTCGGATCACCGGGTCGGCAATCCGCCCCGGCCGATTGTCCCCGCATGCCGATCGATCATGGCCTCACAACACCCGACCTACGACCACCTGAAGCGTGATGCGCAGGGTCGAGCACCCAAGCGCTCGATCGGCGGTGAGGGTGATGCGCTCATCCCGCCGGTGCAGGCCCCGGTTGCATCTTCATATCCAACCCAAACCCCGCCGCCCAACAAGCCGATAGCCCCCAAGCCGGGACGGTTGATTCGTGTATTGCGGAAGCTGAAGTTGAGCCGGACGCCCAAGCCCCATCCAGACCAGGCCTCGCCACATGCGGTGTCCACCGCGGCCGCTGTTTCATCGGCACCCAAGGCCGCGGGCTCGGCCAAGCACACCGAACGTCTGGTCGCCGCCGCCCAGCGCCGTTGGCTGCGCGGCGAGATATCGCGCCGGCTGAACGCTCGCGCCGGCCAGTCCACCCAGGGCCGATTCGTCGACGTCCTCACCGCGACGCCCAGCGAGCCGAACCTCCCCGACGAGGCCTTCGCACGTTTGCGGTGGGGTGGGGTCTTCCTCTACGTCGGGCAGGACGAACAGAGTGTCCGCGAACTCGGCGAGGCCTACGACGGCAAGCGCGGATTCATCCTCGAAGAAAAGGTCACCCCGGTTCACGCCCTGACCTGCGGGCTGCGCATCCCCGGGCTCACGCCGCACGGCTTCGCCTTCCTCGCGCGCAAGACCCAACTCATCCAGCCCGGCGACTTCACTGAACGCTTTACCTACAGCGTCGAGCTGACACCCTGCGCCAAGTCGCCCGATGCGCCCGACGGCTATGTTGTCACTAAGCGCGTACCGACGCTCGACAACTTGCTCGGCCGGCTCCAGCACAAGTTCCCGGATGTCAGCCCCGACGACCTGCGCAAACGTGCCCACAAGCTGGTCGACCACGTCTTCCCGACGTTCCTCACGCGCGAGGCGGCGATGCTCGGCATCCTGCAGAACAATCTCGAACCCAGGTTCCGCGACAAGGTGCCCAAGCCCTTGGGCATCCAGAAAGACAGCCGGGGCTTTGTCCGCACGCTGCACATGAACTGGAAACGCATCGGCGGCGAGCCGATCAGCCAGCTCGATTTCGCGATCCAGTCCGCGGAGCTGCTCAACGCACTGCACGAGCAGGCCAACGTCATGCACCTGGACCTGCGTATGGACAACATGGTCATCACGCCCGACGGCGTCGGCTTCGTCGACTTCGGCAGCGCGTGCAAGATCGGCGAGCAGGTCAACCAGTCGCCCATGCTCGGCGAGCTGTTCAGCGAGATGATGCGCACCAGCCAGATCCAGCGCATGCTCGGCAAGATGATCGAGCGCGGGCACGTCACCAACAACGCGATCGCCGAGGTGTACGGCAAGGTCGACAAGACCGTTGACGCGTTCTACCTGGCCGTACAGATCGCCAAGCCGCACGCCAACCCCGACCTCAAGCAGATGATCGAGTACGACAAGAAATCGGACGTCGCGGGCATGCTCAGCGCGCTGACCGCGGCGGTGCTTCGGCCCAAGAACCCGGAGATGGCGCAGTACAAATCGGCGGGCGACCTGGTCCGCGGGCTCCGCCGGATCGAACGCCGGGCGGGTCGTCGCAAGGACTAAACGGAGTTAATCCATCGGCACGTAGTAGTACACTGCCGCCCCGGGTTGGTTGTTGATCGCGGGGATACGGGCCATCCCGGGGTTGTCAGCACTCAAGCTGCCGAGGGTTTGCACCGAGCCGTCACGGTATAGCAGGTTGCGGTCAATGAGCCCCCTCGTGTTTGTGAGTGTCCGGTATCGGCTTTGCGTTCGTGAGGCGTCGTCGCTCACAAATAACTGCATTCGACGGCCCGCTCCATAGTCAGGGTGCGAGCTGCTCCACACACTGATCTGGTTGTAGTCCCAGTCGGCATCTGCCGCGAGAATGTTCACATCGAAGGTCTCCCCCGTGCGCGTGTCGGTTGTCCGAGCCCGGTCTTCCGTGTCGAGCATGTAGGATCGTAGGTCCGTGCGATCAATGGGGGATCCGAAGTACAACTCGTACGAGCCGTGTACAACGGTTGCAGAGGATTGCCTCAGTGCTTCGGAACTACCGAATCCGCTGAAAGGGCACTGCATCAGGTCAATCGTGAAATAGTCGGCCAACAGCGGGCGATCGTCGTCACTAAAGGTACCGCTGTTGAAAGCGATGATACTTTTGCGTGGTTGGATGCCGAAAGCAACTTCACGCCGGGGGTAAAGCCCCTTATTGTCTGCAGCATGGGCGTGTACGCCGACCCCAATCTGTTGCAGGTTCGTGCTGCACTGCGTCATCGTTGCCGAGTAGCGAGCTTTGCTCAGCGCGGGGAGCAGGATCGCGATCAGCAGTGCGATGATTGAAATGACGACTAATAATTCAATCAGCGTAAAAGCCTTACGAATCTCGATGCCCTTATTCATCTTTTTGCCCTGTATCGAAAAACACCGAGTCCTTGTCGGAACCCGGCGTCTTTGTCTTTTATGTGAATCTGCTTACCGTCGTCGACGGGCGATCAACAGGCCGCCCAGGCCCAGTAGTGCGAGTGAACTCGGCTCGGGAACGAGGATGTTTTCGATCGTGTTGTCGGCGGGTCCGCCGCCGGAGGCGAGGCGGTACGCGGAGAAAGTGATATTGGTCTCGGGATAGCTCACGACGCTGGCTGGGCTAAACAATGCGGTTCCATTGAAACGCTGAGTGCCGGATAGTTGGCCTAGTTCCGAGCCGGCTTCACCGCCAGTCCAGTCATTGCTGGTATTGGCGTCGGCCGAAGCAACAAGCGAGCCGTTGACATAGATCGACAGAAGTTCATCTGTGCCGGTTCCCCCGCCGATCTCAAAGACCGTGACGATTTGCACGCTGGTCTGCGTTGCGGTCAAGCCGTGGGCGCCGCTGACGACATCGTCGTTGCTGTTGCCCGCGAAGTAGTGCAGTTGGGTGCCATTGAGGACGACAGCTGAGCCAACGCCCGAGCCGCCAGACTCCCAGAGAATGATCGGGTTGGTTTCACCGCTTACGGTTGGGGTGTAATCGATGGTGACATCAAATGCGGCAGAAAAATTGCTGAAGTTCCCGCCACCCCATGTCTCGGCATTGACGTCGCCCATGCTTCCAACTCCCGATACAGAGTAGAAGGCGGAAGTTGCAGCGGACACAGTCCCAGCAGCAGCAATGCATAGCACAGTCGCAGCCGCAACGGTTTTTTGTAGTGAGTTAAGCATCTTCGTTTGATTTCTCCAAGACTAAAGATTTGTGACTCCAACTATACATCACATATCCAGGGTATCGCCATAACACTAAATGGTTAAAATGAGCAGTTGCCTAAATCAATAGATTATTTCTAGCGTTAGAGGGCCATCATGCAAGAGAAGAAGATCTGCCCGAACTGCGGTTCGAAACGCGCCAAGGGTGTGCCGCGCGAGCGTGGGCCGGACGCCAGCTTCCTTGAGATGTTCATCCCGGACTTTGAGTGCAAGGACTGCGGGACCCGCTACGAGGTCAAGCCAAGCAAGATGATCCGCTTTATCCCGCTGCTGATCGGCATCGGGGTCACGCTGATGGGTGTCGCGTTCATCTTCGACCCCGATTGGGACCTGACGTTCTTCGGCTACCTGGGGGTGATTGTCGGCGGCCCGGGGATGCTGGCCTACGGCATCTACGTGCTGATCAAACGCGATCCGCTGACGGGCGAGGAAGAGGATGATGCGGCCGATTCATGATCTTCTTGTCGGCGTTCAATAATCAACCGAAGGCAGCAGGCTCCATCGCTGCAGCGCGTGGGTGCCGTGCTTGTAGGGCACTTTCTTGAGCCTGGGGTCTTCAGGCTTGACGCTGCCGACGGTGAACCCCGAACCGTCGGTGCGTGTGAAGTTGAGTTCTAATCCGCCGCGTTCGATTGTGCCTGTCAGCAGGAAACTGGCGCTGGTCCACGTCGCATCATCGCGCACGTTGGCGCCCATCCCGCCCGAGCCCTTGACCGGGTGGGCCGACCGCGTCCACGGGCGGTCGGCGTAGACCTTGGTCATGTCGCCGACGATGATGTCGAACTCGTCGCCGGCGTAGGTCATCTTGTCGGTGAACGTCTCCATCCGCTGCTCGTCGCCCATTAACTCGAACCCGAAGTAGAGGTTGTAGCTGCCATGGATCTGATCGGCGATCGAGTTCTCGTAGTCCATCGGCTTGTTGAACGGGCACTGGCCGACCAGGTTGAGGTCGATGTAGGGCGTCAGCGCCGGGCGGTCGTCGTAGGCCTTGTTCGGTTCGCTGGAAGAGAACTTCAGGACGTGCGGCGCGGACAGGCCGGCCCCGATGAACGGCATCTCGCGCTCAGGCCAGAGCCCCTTGTTGTCCGCGGTGTGGTTCGTCCCGCCGATGGCGACCTGCCGCTGGTTGCTCAGGCACTGCGCCAGCGTCGCGCTGTGCTGGGCCCGGCCCAGCGCGGGCAGCAGGATCGCGATCAGCAGCGCGATGATCGAGATCACGACGAGCAATTCGATGAGCGTGAAGGCGCGGCGGGTGGGCATCGAAACGTTTTCCTGCAGGATCAAACGCCTTTCCCCTCGCGTTGTCGGACGGGTTGATTCAGCGCCGACGCCGCGCGATCAGCAGCCCGCCGATGCCGAGCAGCGCCAGCGAGCCGGGCTCGGGGACGACGCCGATGGCGATGGCGGCGCCTTTGCGGGGATTGGATGCCGCCCATGTGTAGTTGTGGGTGCCAGCGGTGGCGCCCTCGTGGTAAGCGGCTGCCCCAGCGTTGGAGCCGAAGGAGGCGTTGCGGTAAAGCTCGCCCGGCTGAAGGTTTGCGGACAACGCGCCGTTGGCGCCTCTGTTGTGGTTGAAGTTTGCGAAGTTGAAGGTATCGGTGGTCGTCACGAGTTCAACATTCGAACCCGTCTGGCTTGTCGAATCTGCCTGCGCGACCACAGCCAGGCTTTCCCCGGCACCCAGGCCGCTGTCTTCTTCGATCGAGACCCACCCGACGCCCAGATCGCCGCCGGCCGTGGATGTCCAGGTAAACGAGAGCGTGGCGTTGCCGCCGGTATAGCTTGTCGTGGTGAGGTCCAGGATGTAGATCTGGTTCTGGTTCTTGTCACCGCCAAACAAGTTGACCTGCGTCATGGCATTGCCGTCATACGTGATGCCGTATGCCGATGTGCCGCCCAGCTCAGTGGAGACACCCACAATCAGGAAATCGCTGGCCATCGCATTGATGGTGAGGTTGTACGGGCCACCCGCGGTGCCGTCCAATGCAGAACCGCCATTGGTATGGGAACCGTTGTTGACCTCAACGATCGCGGCGTCGGCCGATCCATAAAGGCATGCACTGGCGAGTGTGGCGGTAAGAAGAATCTTGCTTTTCATCGAATAAATCCTCCGTTCATGACGCGCGGTATCTCAAGCGCATCGAAGTGTTGGTAAAGAAATGACAATTAAATTATACAGGCTTGCCGAGGTGTCCGCAATGGTTTTTGGGTGAGCCTGTGCAATATCCCTAGAAAGGGCTAGGCCTTTGGTGGTTGATTCGCCGGTTGACTTTGCCCAATATCACAAAGACGCGCTGGTCACACATGGGGATGAAATGATGTTGCTTGCTCAGGGCGTCGGCTCGTCGCGCTTGATCGCGTACTCCCAGACCTGCTGGGCGTAGACGTTCTTCGTAACGGAGAACGGGCCGGTGCCGAGGTTGGTCAGCGCGCTGTCGAAGAGTTCACGCCGGACGAATCGCCCGCTGCCGTCGACGCGGATCGCGTTGATGCCGTTCTCGTGTCCGCTGTCCACGATGTTGATCGTCGAGACGACATCCGCGAGCAGGCCGTCGTCGGACTCGTAGTCCTCGAGCGTGGGCAGGGTGATCTTGACGTTCGCGAGGTTGCGCGGCTCGTACTTGTCGGTTGTCGAGTTGTACCGCCAGATCACCGGTTCGTATTTGTGATTGAAGGGGCGCAGCCCGAACGCGGAGCGGGTGCGTTGGCCGGGCACCAGCCAGGGGTTGCTGGACGTGTCGTACTGGAAGCTGCGTGAGTCCTGCCGAGGGCAGTAGTAGGCCTGGGGGTCGGTGATGCCGGGGTCTTCGAGGAACAGCCCGTTGGCCATGAGCCGGGAGTGCGACTCGCTGAAGAGGTTGTAGTTGCTCTGGAACCGGCCGATGTTGTCGCCGACCAGGAGCTGGCCCTTGTGGTCGGCGGCGTAGACGTGCTGGGCCCGGCCCTGCTGCTGCTGGTTGGACAGGCCCTGCATGTCTTGGGCCGCGCGGCGCGCCGAGCCCAGTGCCGGCAACAGCAGCGCGATGAGCAGCGCAATGATCGAGATGACCACCAATAGCTCGATCAGTGTGAAGGCACGACGCAAATCCATTGCCCCTGTTTGAAATTCAATCGGCTAGCGGCGCCGACGCGCGATGAGCAGGCCGCCGAGGCCGAGGAGTGCGAGCGAGGTCGGCTCGGGGACGGCGACGGCGCCGAGTGACAGCTCGACGTTGTCGACCAGCATGGACTGGATGTTCGAAGTAAACGTTCGGAAGCCGACGCGGTAGGCGGTGTCCGCGGCGTTCTCGGCGCTGCTCGTGCCGACGAAGACGAAATTGCCGCTGTCGAGTTCTTCGATCCAGACATGGGCTTCGCTGGCGTTGATCGTGCCGCCTTCGTAATCGAAGGACGACCCCGAGTCATTGAAGATCATGTACAGCGTGTAGGCGGTGTCGAGGTCGTAGGTGTTGTCGTCCCCGACGGTCACGGTGCTGATCGTGCCGTTGCTCAGGCGGACGACTTGGCGTCGCCCGGCACCGTTGAGGTCGTCACCATTGGTTGCATAACCTGCGATCAGCGAGTTCGGGCCGCCGTTGGTCTCTTCGTAAAAATCAAACGAGAAGGTCGAAACAGCCCCGGCGACCTCGGTGAAATTGGGCGACTGCATGCGGATACTGTCGCTGGTGTTGGCATCGTCCATTTCGAGGTACTGATTGTTGCCGCCAAAGGGTGTGCCGCTGCTGTCGCCGCGGGCGGTCCGTGCTGCTGCGGTACCGCCTGTAAATGCCCAGGGCCCTGCCGTAGTGACCCCTGCGTCTTCGGCGTAGCTCTCGAAGTCGTCGAAGAAGAGTGCCGGGTTGAGCCCGCCCGAAGTAAGGCTGATATCGTCGATATGGGCATTTTGGCTCGTGCCCAGGCCGCCGGAGACAACGAAGCGGTCCAGCGCGTTGGCGGTACCGTTGATGAAGCCGACAGGCGACCCATTCACCTTGTCACCGACAGTCGGCTTGCTGGTGCCATCTGATGTACACGTCCATCGTGTCCGTGGCGTTGTCGATGACTAGCCAGGCGTTGTACCAGGTGCCTTCGGACAGGCCGGTGGTGATGGTCGTTCCGCCTGCCTTGAGGTCGTAGAGGTTGTTGGTCGCGTTGCCATCGTCAACCATGTTGATGCCGGCCCGGAAGGATGGGAAGCCCGCGGTCTGCGTGCCCGGGTCGTTCAGGTCGGTGACACCGATCGCGTCGTCGCCGGTCTCGTTGGACTGCCTGAACCGGAAAAAGACCGTGCTGGTTTCGGTCGCGCCGATCACCTCACCGCCTAGATCGCGGTGCGCCCCACGGTAGCCGGAAGCGGACCAGTCCCAGCCCATGTACTGGTTGCCCGATTCGGAGAGGATCTGTGGCAGCCCCGAGCCGTTGGTGTCCCAGACCGTGTTCGCGGGCGCTTGATCTCTAACACTGCCAAGCAGGTAGCTCTCGAAATCATCGAGTAGCACCGCCCCCGCGGACATCGCGGTGAGGGACGTGGCGAGCGAACAGGCGAGCAGTAGACGTGTCTTGGTCATCTGAACAATTCCTCCGTATCCCGGGACCGATGCGTAGATTTTTTCTCGTGTTTTCCTTCAGGCACGAGCCGACTGAATGTCGGCGAATATCGAATGCATTCCTTGAATTGGCAGAGTGGAATGCCCCTAAATAGTAATGGTGCGCAAGTTAAATCACGAGCCATTTTCAGCACGAAACACAAAAACACCCTCAAGGGGCTATACGAAATGTGATTGGAGCATTCCTAACGGTGGACGCGCTGCCGGCAAATGACGATGATGCCCTCAGATCAATGATCAGGGACTATCTGTTATGAAAGGCATCATCCTCGCCGGCGGCCACGGCACGCGGCTGTACCCCCTCACCCTCGCGGTGAGTAAGCAGCTCCTGCCGGTCTACAACAAGCCGATGATCTACTACCCGCTGTCCGTGCTGATGCTGGCCGGCATCCGCGAGGTGCTGATCATCTCGACGCCGACGGACCTGCCGGGTTTTAAGCGCCTGCTGGGCGACGGGACCAAGTGGGGGATGGAATTCTCCTACGTCGAGCAGCCCGAGCCCAAGGGCCTGGCCCAGGCGTTCCTCTTAGATAAGTCGTTCACGGCCGACGCGCCGTGCTGCCTGATCCTGGGTGACAACATCTTCTACGGCACGGGCCTGAGTAAGCAGGTCCAGGCCGCGGCGCAGGTCGAGGACGGCGCGACCGTCTTTGGGTACCCGGTGAAAGACCCCGAGCGCTACGGCGTGGTCGAGTTCGATGAGAATCAAAAAGCGATTTCGCTCGAAGAAAAGCCCGAAAAGCCCAAGAGCAATTTTGCGATCCCCGGGCTGTACTTCTACGACAAGAACGTGACCACCATTGCCGAGTCGATCGAGCCCTCGCCGCGCGGCGAACTCGAGATCACGGACGTCAACCGCATGTACATGGAGCAGGGCAAGCTGAACGTCCAGCTCTGGTCCCGGGGCACCGCCTGGCTGGACGCGGGCACGCACGAGTCGCTGCTGCAGGCGGGCAACTTTGTCGAGACGATCGAGCAGCGGCAGGGCATGATGATTTCCTGCCCCGAAGAGATCGCCTGGAAGATGGGCTTTATCAATGATGCGCAGCTCGAAGCCTGTGCCGCGACGATGAAGAGCAACGACTACGGCCAATACCTCTACGGCATCCTTGAGGATGGCACGGTGTAAATCGGTCCGCAAGGAACCTCGCTCTGTCGAGCTTAACTAGCGATGTTATCGGTATCATTTGAGATCGCTTTCGCTTGTAAAAACCGTCGAGTTATTCGTCAGTCGCATCCCGACTTGACCGATTATCCTTGTAGCTAGAGATAACGTGAAGGTCTACTTGCATGCAGATTGAGTCGCTGGACATTCCGGATGTGAAGCTGATTACGCCCAAGCGCTTCGGTGATGCACGCGGGTTCTTTATGGAGACCTTCAGTGCGCCCATGCTCGCTGAGCACGGCGTCGCGCGCGACTGGGTCCAGGACAATCATTCGTTGTCGGCGAAGCCCGGCGTGCTCCGCGGTCTGCACTTCCAGGCCCCGCCTCACGCTCAGGCCAAGCTGGTGCGTGTAGTGAAGGGCCGTGTGTGGGATGTGGCCGTGGATCTCCGTGTGGGCTCGCCGACTTATGGGAAGTGGGTTGGTGCAGAGTTATCTGCCGAGAACGATCAGCAGATGTTTATCCCCGAGGGGTTTGCTCACGGCTTTGTCACCCTCGAGCCGGATACCGAGTTCCTCTACAAGGTCAGCAGCGTCTACGCTCCGCAAGCTGATGGCGGCGTGGCATGGGATGACCCGGACCTGAATCTGCCCTGGCCGCTTGATGGCATTGATGGTGAGCCGCAACTCAGCGACAAAGACAAGGTGCTGCCGAAGCTTGCAGACTTTGAATCGCCGTTTGTTTACGAACCTATTGGAGGTGCGGCTTAATGAGCGGCCTACCCACGATTTTGTTGATCGCCCCCGAGGGCATGCTCGGTACGGCCTGGTGCAAGCTGCTTGAGGCCAAGGACATCCCGTATCGCACCGCGGCGCTGCCCGAGTTCGACATCACCGATCCGAACTCGATCAAGAAGTTTGTCACGCCCGACATCGGCGTCGTGATCAACTGCTGCGCGTACACAAACGTCGACGCCGCGGAAGAAAGCGAAGCCATGGCGACGCTGGTTAACGGCACGGGCGTCGGCTACCTCGCTGAGGCGTGCTGCCAGGCCGACGCGATGCTTGTGCACTATTCGACCGACTATGTTTTTAACGGCACGGCGAGTGAGCCCTACAAGACCGACGAGTCGATCCACCCCTGCAACGCCTACGGCCGGAGCAAGGCCGACGGCGAACGCGAGATCCGCGAGCACGGCTGCGAGCACCTGATCGTCCGAACGAGCTGGCTCTACGCGCCCTGGGCAAACAACTTCGTGATCACGATCGCCAAGCTCGCGAAGGAACGAGAATCGCTGCAGGTCGTCAACGATCAGCACGGCCGACCCACCAGCGCCCAACACCTGGCGGCGACGTCGCTGAAGCTGATCGAAGAAGGCGCCCGCGGGACCTACCACGTCACCGACGGCGGGCAGTGCACCTGGTACGACTTCGCCAAGGCCATCGCCGGCCAGGCCAACCCCGCCTGCACCATCGAGCCCTGCGGCAGCGAGCAGTACCCCCGCCCGGCGGTCCGCCCCGCGTACAGCGTGCTGGACCTGGAAACGACCGAGGCGGTCGTCGGCGAAATGCCGCACTGGCGTACGAACCTGACAAGCGTGCTCCAGCAATTGAGCCACGGCACAACGGACATCCATAAGAAAGCATCTTGATCACGCCTCGGCGTTTTCACAAGGATTCAACATGCACATCCTCCTCACCGGCGGCAGCGGGTTCATCGGGTCCAACTTCGTACGCTACGTGCTGCGCGATCGGCCGGACTATTCGATCACGAACCTCGATTGCCTGACCTACTCCGGCAACCCCGCGAACTTGGCCGACATCGAGGACGACCCGCGCTACACCTTTGTCCATGGCAACATCCTGGACATCGACCTCGTCACCGAGCTGATGCAGAAGGTGGACTGCGTCGTACACATGGCCGCGGAGTCGCACGTCGACCGCTCGATCATCGATGCGCGTCCGTTTGTTGAATCCAACGTGCTGGGCACGCAGACGCTGCTCGATGCGCTGCGTCGCGTGGACCCGGACAACACCAAGAAGTTCGTGCACGTTAGCACGGACGAGGTGTTTGGCGACCTGCCTCTGGACGAACCGGACAAGCTGTTCAGCGAGACGACGCCCTACGCGCCGTCGAGTCCGTACTCCTCGAGCAAGGCCGGCAGCGACATGATCGCGCGGGCCTACCACCACACGTTCGGCATGCAGGTGATGATCACCAACTGCTCGAACAACCACGGGCCCTACCAGTTCCCCGAAAAAGTCATCCCGCTGTTCGTCACCAACCTCATCGAGGGCAAGAAGGTCCCGCTGTACGGCGACGGCAAAAACGTCCGCGATTGGCTGCACGTCGAGGACCACAACGAGGCCGTGCTCACCGTGCTCGAGAAAGGCACCGCGGGCGAGCAGTACTGCATCGGCGGGAACAACGAACGGTCCAACCTCGAGCTGACGCATTCGATCCTCGAATTGATGGGCAAGGGCAAGGACATGATCGAGCCGGTGACCGACCGCCTGGGCCACGACCGTCGTTATGCCATCGACGCGACCAAGCTCAAGACCGAACTCGGCTGGCAGCCGACGCGCAGCGCCTGGCCGTCGGCGCTCGAAGCGACGGTCAAGTGGTACGTCGACAACCAGGACTGGTGGAAGAACGTCAAGAGCGGCGCCTACCGCAAGTATTACGAAGCGCAGTACGGCAACCGCTAATGTTTAGCGGTCACGCTCGCGTGACTTCATACGAACGATTTCAAACATACTCACACCCGCCGAGGCCACCACGCCACGACGCGCAGGTCCTTCGCGTAGTGCAGCACCGGCTCGTGGTCCGGAAAATCGAACCCCAGCCCATTGGTCACCTCGCACACCGACAACTCACACTCCGCCTCCTGCAGCGGCCAGGGCTCGTGCGCCACCTCGCATACCCGCACGCCACGCCCCTTGCGACCCAATGTGAAAAACCGGTACCGCTCGGTCAGGTAGTGCTCGAAGCTGCCCGGCTCGCTGGCTGGGTGGTTTCGAGGGGTTCGGCCATCTCGCTTAAGCGAGATGGCCAAGCCTTCTTCTGCGGTTTTTGTAGAGGGGTCTTCCTCCCGGTAAACGCTCATGGTTGGTTTTGCCCGGTACGACGCCGCGAACCGCGCGGGCGGGGCTCCGTAGTGTGACCGCACCGACTGAAAATGTGTCCACCCGCTGTCGCCTGGCTCGTGCTCGACCTTCATCTGCGCATCGAAGTATGGCAGCCGGAAGCCATGCCGCGCGATCCGAACCGCCGACTTACTCGCCGCGTCCAGCGAGAAGAAGACCACCCCCGGCAGCGGGCCGTCCTTTGTGTTCGCCGTCACGTACGTCCGTACGTTCAGTTCAGGGAAGCTCGACACACTCACCGGCATGATCTTCTGCGGGATCGGCGGGCAAAACCGCGGCCGGGTCGACTGTATCCGGAACGGCACCACCCCGACCCACGCCTGCCCGTCATACAGGTCCAGATCAAAATCCCCCGGGATCACCTCCCTCACCACGTCCGGATCGATCGGCCAGTGCATGAACAGCAAATCTGTCCAACGCATCGACATCGCCCACGCCCGACCGGGCAGCGGCAGGTCGCGGTGGTCGGTCTGTCGCAGGGCGCGGTGGGGCATGTTCCAACTATAGATCAGATCAAGCTCGCATTGATCGGTGGCCTGTCTTCGATAGCACCGGGCGGGAGCCCGGAGCCCGGATCAACGGGCTTGGGCAACGCTGCATTACGCTTTGTAAACGCACGCTCCGGGCTCCCGCCCGGTGCTATGTCAGTCTTCGAGCGTGTGATGCCGGAATAATCCCAAGCCACCCACAGTTCCCCCATAGCTCGGCACGTTGCCGGGCACGGGCACTAAAACGGTTTTAGCCCCCAACGCCTCGGAGCAAACGCATGAGGGTGTTTGCCGCGACGCCTTGGCAGGCCTAGAATCCGCCCCTCCCCCGGAAGTATGATGGGGGCGTTATGCCCGTTTGATTCTAGACCCCGGCGGCACGCCCGCCAGATTTGGAGACCCGCCATGGCCAGCGAAGCTGTGCACACGTTTACCGATGACAACTTCGAGGATGAAGTCCTCAAGTCCGAAACCCCCGTCCTCGTCGACTTCTGGGCCGAGTGGTGCATGCCCTGCCGTATGCTCGCACCGGTGATCGACAAGCTCGCCGAGAAGTACGGCGAGTCCGTCAAGGTCGGCAAGCTCGACACGGATGGCAATCGCGACACCGCCGTGAAGTACGGCATCTCGTCGATCCCCACCGTCATCCTGATCCAGAATGGCGAGCCGGTGAAGTCCTTCCAGGGCATGCAGCCCGAGGCGGCCTACGCCGACGAGATCGACAAGCTGATCGCGTAAGCGAGACGACATCCCATTGAAACACCGAAGCCCACGCTTTCAAAGCGTGGGCTTCTTTTCAAATACAACTGAACGAAGATTTTAACCCTCCCCCGTATCCAGCACAGCCATGAACGCCTTCTGCGGGATGTCGACGGACGCGATCTTCTTCATCCGTGCCTTACCGGCCTTCTGCTTTTCGAGCAGCTTGCGTTTACGGGTGACATCGCCGCCGTAGCACTTGGCGGTGACGTTCTTGCCGACGGACTTGATGGTCTCCCGCGCGATGATCTTGCCACCGATCGCGGCCTGCAGCGGGATCTCAAAGAGGTGGCGGTCGATCTCTTGCTTGAGCCGCTTGAGCAGGTGTCGGCCGCGGTACTCCGCTTTTTCGCGGTGGACAATGATCGACAGCGCTTCGACACCTGCGCCGTTGACGAGGATGTCCATCTTGACGAGCTTGTCCTGTTGGAAGCCGGTGACGTGGTAGTCCATCGTGCCGTAGCCCGAGGTCATGGATTTGAGCTTGTCGAAGAAGTCGTAAATGATTTCCGCGAGCGGCAGGTCGTACTCGAGGATCTGCCGGTCCTCGGCGAGGAACTTCTGCTGGCGGTACACGCCGCGGCGCTGCTCGCAGAGCTTCATGATGTCGCCGATCGACGCATTCGGCGTGATGATCTCGGCCCGGACGATGGGCTCGCGGATCTCCATGATCTTCGACGGGTCGGGCAGGTCTGCGGGGTTGGTGATGTAGAGAGTTTCGGTCTCCCCCATTTTGCCGCGCGAGAGGATTTCATAGGTGACGGTCGGCGCGGTCTGGACGAGTTGCACATCGCCTTCGCGTTCGAGGCGTTCCTGGATGATGTCCATGTGCAGCATGCCGAGGAACCCGCAGCGGAAGCCGGAGCCCAGCGCCTCGGAGTTGGTCGGCTCGTAGTTGAAGCTCGCATCATTGACGTGCAGCTTGCCGATCGCCTCGCGCAGGTCATCGAACTGCGTGTCGCCCGACGGGTAGAAGTCGCAGAAGACCATGGGCTGCGGCTCCTGGTAGCCGGCCAGCGGTTCGTCAGCGGGGTTGACGTCGAGCGTGATCGTATCGCCAATATTCACATCTTCGAGGGTTTTGATGGATGCGACCATGTAGCCGACGTCGCCGGCCGTGAAGGGCTCGGTGGTGGCCTGCATCTCCGGGCGGAACTTGCCCAGCTCGGTGACGTGGAAGGTGCGCTTCACGCCCATCATGCGGATGCGGTCGCCCTTCTTCATCGTGCCGTTGACCATCCGGAAGTAGACGATGACGCCGCGGTAGTCGTCGTACTTGGCGTCGAAGATCAGAGCTTGGAGCTTGTCGTCGGGGTCGCCCTGGGGCGCGTGGAAGCGTTCGCAGATCGCGTCGAGCAGTTCTTCGACGCCGGCCCCGGTCTTCGCGGAGGTGAAGATGCAGTCGGTCGCTTCCAGGCCGAGCACCTCTTCGACCTGGATCGCGCGCTTCTCAGGCTCGGCAGAGGGCAGGTCGATCTTGTTGACGACCGGGATCAGCTCGAGGTCGGCGTCGACGGCCTTGTAGAGGTTCGCGACGGTCTGGGCCTCGACGCCCTGGGTCGCGTCAACAACGAGGATCGCGCCCTCGCACGCGGCGAGCGCCCGGCTGACCTCGTAGTGGAAGTCGACGTGGCCCGGTGTGTCGATGAAGTTCAGCTCGTAGTTCTGCCCGTTGTAGACGTGGTCGACGCTGACGGCAGACGACTTGATGGTGATCCCGCGCTCGCGCTCAAGCTCCATGTTGTCCAGGGCCTGGTCCTTGCGGGTGCGCTCGTCCATGGCGCCGGTGCCCATGAGCATGCGGTCGGCCAGGGTGGATTTCCCGTGGTCGATGTGGGCGATGATGCAGAAGTTTCGGATGTGCTTCTGGGCGCTCATGGGCGTCAGTGGGTCGTGGCAGGGGGGGTGGCGGGGATGGGAGAAGCCCGCGCTCTCAAAGCGTGGGCCTCGAATGGGGGATTGTAGCAGGTGGTTCGGGCTCCTTCTCCATTAGCGCCGGGCGGGAGCCCGGAGCGTGGAGCAACAAAGCCCTATGCCGCGAAACCCAAGCTCGTTCATCCACGCTCCGGGCTCCCGCCCGGTGCTATGAAATCAGAAAGACGACACCCCCGACAGTTGAAACCGGGGGTGCCGTGGTGCGTGGTGGGGTTGGGGGTCTGGGTCAGGTTCGCTTGCGCTTGGTGAACAGGCCCAGGTGGTCGTACTTCGCCCCGAGCGTCTTGGCCGAGTCGATCGCCATCCAGTTGTCGAGGATGTCGGCGTAGACGCTTCGGAAATCGACGGTGTGGATGAGGTCGCCCTGGTCGAGGTTGTTGAGGTTGGGGTACTTGCCGTGCAGCCCGTGCTTGACCGCGGGGCCGAAGACGAAGGACGGCCCGGCGACGCCGTGGTCGGTGCCGCCCGATGCGTTCTGTCGCAGGCGTCGGCCGAACTCGGAGAAGGCGAGCGAGACGACGCGGCCGTCGTGCCCGGTCTTGTGCAGCTCGTCATAGAACGCTTTCATTGCGCCGGCGAACTGCGTAAGTAGTTGGGTGTGTTTGTTGGATTGCTGGGCGTGGGTGTCGAAGCCGCCGAGCGTGACGTAGTAGACGCGTGTGGGCAGCTCGGCGCGGATCATTTTCGCGACCATCTGCAGCTGGGTGCTCAGCGCGCTGGCGGGGAAGCGCACTTCGGTGCCGCCCTGCACGGCCTTGCGCACCTTGTCCGAGGCGACCTGTGCGTCCAGCGAGGTCCGGTGCACAAATGCGAGCGGGTCGGCGGCGTCGGTCTTGGGCGAGTCGCTCTGGTGGATCGCGTCGTAGCCCTCGGAGACGACCTGGTGCACATCCCGGCCGGCCCAGCGGAAGCTGCTGGCGTTCTGGAACGAGACGGGCTTGACGTGCTTGCCCTGCACGGCCATGGGCGCGTTGTTGCCGATCGAGACGCAGGCCATCGCCGCGTCGTCGGGCGCGTTGCCGTTGCGGTCAAGCGGGTAGGCGTTGTCCAGGGCCTGTCCGACCCAGCCTCGTCCGCGCTGGTCTTTTTCGTTGGTCTTGGCGCTGTGCCAGATGTCCATGGATTTGAAGTGCGAGCGGTTGGGGTTGGGGTAGCCCACGCCGTTGACGACGGCCGCGCGGCCCTGGCCGATCATTTCCTGCAACGGCCGCAGCGCGGGGTTGAGCCCGATGCCGTTGGCGCCGTCGAGCTTGAGCGCATCATTGATGCGGATGCCTGGGCGTGCGCGGTTGTAGTCGTCGTCGCCGAAGGGCACGACGGTGTTGAGCCCGTCGTTGCCGCCGGAGAGCTGGACGACGACGAGCACGCGGTCTTCAGGGACGCCGGGCTTGGAGGCGGTGTACCAGTCGGTGTCGGCGTAGGCCTCGGAGGTGTTGCCTACAAAGGCGGGCACGGAGGCCGCGGCGGAGAGCATGGCCATGCCGCCGAGGAAGCGTCGGCGGGTGAAGGCGGCGTTCATCAGGGTCGGCGTGTCGGTGCTTAGTGGGTGGTAATGGTCACACATGGTGGGTTCCTTCGGTATTTTTTGGGAGGGCGAGGCTCCTGCCGAGCCGCAAATTGAAGAGGGCTCGCGGCTCGGCAGGAGCCTCGCCCTCCCAGCAACACGTAATTAGCACAGCTGATACTCCGGCATCGCGGTAATCAGCAGCAGCAGGGCGACGAGCGCGTCGGCGGTCACGCCCTTGTCGCGTTCGTTCATAAAAGTCACGAGCGATTCCCGACGTGCAGCGGGCACATATTCCCCGAGCATCGCATCGCACAGGTGATCGACCACCGCTTTCGCGCTGCGGTCCTTCAATCCATCAAGCAGCGGCATCGGGTTGTACTTCACGTCGATCTTCTTAAATGTTTTGCCCGGCATCGCGCCCGTCAGCAGGTAGGTGCAGGTGTTCTGCCGCATGAACAGCGTCGACGTGTTGATCCAGGCCTTGCCGCCTTCCCAGCCGGCGACGCTCGGGGGCTCGAAGAGGTCCTGGCCCATGCCCTTGAGCGCAGTCACGATGGTGCGTCCGTCTCGGAGCGGTGCGCCGGTCTGATGCACGGTGCCCGCGACGATCTGCACCGGGCTCTTGATCTTCTTGCCGACGATTCCCTGGTCGTAGAAGTGCTTGCTCTTCAGGAGCGTGGCGAGCACCGGCTTGATCTCGAAGTTCTCGCGACGCAGTTGGTCGGCCAACCCATCAACGACCTGACGCGTCGGGCCGTCAAGCAGGTCCCAGTCATCGGAAACGTCTGCGACAAAGTGCAGGTAGATCTTCAATGCGATGTAGCGCGAGCAGGCCTTGTGTTCCAGCAGCAGCTTGACGAAGCTCTTGCCGTTGAACTTCTCGGTTTGGCCGAGGATGGTTTTCTTGCCCGTGTCGTGCTGGCGTTCGTTGAGGACAAACTCGTTGTCATCAAAGTGGTAGCCGGTCAGCGCGCGGGCGCCCTGCTTGATGTCGTCTTCGGTGTAGTGGCCTTCGCCAAGCGTAAAGAGCTCCATCAGCTCGCGTGCGAGGTTCTCGTTGGGGCGGGCCTTGTTGTTCTTGTCGTTATTGAGGAACTTGATCATCGCCGGGTCGTGGACGATGCCCATGGCCAGGTCCGCGAACGAGCCGTTGGCGTGCTCGCGGAAGAACGCGTTCTGCTGCTGCATCAGGAAGGCGTCGCGCACGTCGCGGTGGCGGGTCGCGAAGTGGTTGTGCCAGAGCAGCGTGAGGTTCTCTTCGGTCGGGCGCGGGGTCTTGGCCAGTCGATCGATCCACCAGCGCTGCAGCGAGGCGTGCATGCGCCGGTCCTCGAAGTTCGCCGCGACGCGCATCCGGCGGAACTTGTCCATCGTCTTCTGATCTTTTTCGCGGCGCGCGGTGAGGATTTCACGTCGCTCCTCCTCGGTCGCCTTGCGGACGATGTCCGGGTCCAGGTCCGCAGGCTCCAGGTTGCCGAGCGGGATGTCGTTGTAGTGGACCAGGGTCTTGACGGCCTTGTTCAGGCCCTTGTCGTGCCAGTCGGCGAGCTGTTGGGGGGTGCCGCCAAACCCGGCGCGGGACAGCAGGTGGCGGGCCTGTATGGGGCCGAATTCGTCGGCGGGGATCGGGCTCAGGGAGGGGGTGATCGGCAGGTTGAAGTCTCCAGCCGGCGATTCAGAAGGGGCCAGCTCTATTTAAGAACGCGTTGCGGGGCAGAGTATTGCATCCGCCGCAGGCGTCTCATCAGCTTACCCGCGGGGGTACGAAATGTTGCGATTTTCTTGGGCGGGTCTTGACCGACGGCGGTGGGGCGCTCTATATTTAACCATATGGTTAATTTAAATGAATCAGTCCGGCCCGCCTTTGATGACGCGATGGACCGCACCTTCGCTGCCCTGTCGGACCCCACCCGCCGGGCGATCCTCGCGCGGATGGCCAAGGCGGGGGAGGGCGGCCTGCCGGTCACCGAACTGGCGGAACCTTTTATGGACAGCATGTCGCTGCCCGCGGTGAGTAAGCACCTGCGCGTGCTCGAGCGGGCCGGCCTGCTCAACCAGCGGCGTGACGGCCGGGTCCGCCGCTGCACTCTCGACGCTGAGCCACTCAGACAAGCCGCCGAGTGGGTCGCGTTCTACAAACAGTTCTGGTCCGACCGGCTTGATGCGCTGGCGGACTTCCTCGAATCCGGATCCGAAACGTCATCCACTTAAAGAGAAGGAATCGCACCATGGCCGACTCAACCCTCCAGCCCGACAACAGCGTCCGACTGAACAAGCTTGTCCAGGCCTCGCCGCAGCAGGTTTACGACACCTGGCTCGACGCGTCGAGCTACGCCAAGTGGTTCACGCCCGCGCCAGAGGCTCAGTGCACCGAGGCCTGCATCGACCCAACCGTTGGCGGCAAGTTCCGTATCGTCATCGGCACGCCCGGCGGGGATCACGTCGGCTTCGGCCAGTTCCTTGAACTCGTGCCCGGCAAGCGCATCGCCATGACCTGGTCTTGGGAAAGCGAAGACGGCTACGCCGCCAACACAACCCTTACCCTCGACCTCTACGCGACCGACAACCCGCACGGCGACGGGCCCGCCACCGAGATCGTTCTCACCCACGCCGGGCTCGAGAGCGCCGCTTCACGCTCCGACCACACCGGCGGCTGGTGGGGTTGCCTCAAGGCCATCGGCTTCTTCGTCCGCGGCGTCGATCCACGCGAGGCGATGTATGGCCAGTCTGCCGAGCGGGCTTGAGCAGGCATGATTTGTCGAACCAAAACACTTGGCAAAGACCGAACAAAAGATAGGCTGTGGAAATCGAAGCCGATCAACATTAACCAGGCAGACCATCATGAGCACCGAGACATCCGACGCACTGGCAGTAGGCAAAAAACTGGTCGAGTTCTGCAATCAGGGCAAGGGGATGGAGGCGATCGACGCGCTCTACGCGGATGACATCGTGAGTGTCGAAGTCATGGGCATGCCCGAGGTCGGGATGCCGCGTGAGATGAGCGGGATCGAGGCGATCCGCGGCAAGAGCAAGTGTTGGTACGACAACCACGAGGTCCACAAAAGCGCCTGCGAGGGCCCCTGGCCGCACGGCGACAAGTTCATCGCGACTTTCGATATGGACGTCACCCCCAAGGCCGGCCCCACCGCGGGCCAGCGGATACAGATGAAAGAGGCCGCCCTCTACACCGTGAAAGACGGGAAGATTGTGCACGAGCAGTTCTTTTACGACATGGAAGGCTGCTGACCCCACTACCCGCACCACAACAACGACGAAGCCCACGCCGGCACAGCGTGGGCTTTCTCATTTCTCTCTACACTGCCCCTATGCTGAAAATTGCCCTCTTTCTCAGTTCGTTCTGGCTGATCCAGGCCCTCGTCACCATCGGCTTTAAGCTCTCGAGCCTGCACGACAAGCAGTTCTGGCTGTGGTTCTGTGCCGCTCACGCGATCGGCGTGCCCAGCCTGTGGTTCCTCGTCCGCCTGTACAAGGAGATGAGCGAGCCCGTGGCCTTCGGCCTGGCGCTGGGCGGGGCCTTCCTTGCCTCGCAGATCGCCCTGTTTATCGCCTTTCGACCCGCAACCTCGCTCGTCCAGTGGGTCGGGGTCCTGGCGATCTGCGGCGGGATGCTCATGCTCGCCATGGGCGGGCCCAAATCGGCCCCATCCGCCACAGAGATCCCTCAGCCAGGCGTCTCCGCTCAGCCCTGATCAGCACCGCAAAACATAGCTTGCTGTAAGATAGTCCCGCTATAGAGCATCTAAGTTGTGTCAATAGAAGGAGGGGTCGGCTCGAAGCTTACCCCTTAACCCCCAGAGGAAACCCATGTCCCAACAAATCCGCTTTACCCGCCGCCGTTTTATCCAGACCGCAGCTGTCACCGCCACCGCGACGATGACCGTCGGCTCCTACAGCCGCGTCTTTGGCGCCAATGACCGCCTGAATATCGCCTTCATCGGCACCGCGGGCATCGCCAACGGCCAGCACCTCAACCAGCTCTCCGGCGACGGCCTGGGCTGCCCGTGCTACTGCGATGCCGATGCCGGCCGCTTCGGCAACGCCGCCAAGAAGCACCCCGATGCCACCGGCTACACCGACTATCGCAAGATGTACGACAAGCACATGAAGGACATCGACGCGGTCTCCGTCGCCACCCCCGACCACCACCACTACCCCGCCACCATCATCGCCATGATGGAAGGCAAGCACAGCTACACCCAGAAGCCGCTGACCCACACCATGTGGGAGGCCCGCCAGCTCAAGCTCGCCACCGAGAAGTACAAGGTCGCCACCCAGATGGGCAACCAGATGCACGCCAACGAGGGCAACCGCCGCATCGTCGAGTGGATCCGCTCGGGCAAGCTCGGCACCATCAAGGAAGCGCACATCTGGACCAACCGACCCGTCTGGCCCCAGGGCAACCCCGCGCCCCGCGCCTCGGCCAACAAGCCCGAGAAGCTCAACTGGGACGCCTGGCTCGGCCCGGCCCCGGCCCGCCCCTTCGTCGATGGCTACCACCCGTTCAAGTGGCGCGGCGCGATGGACTACGGCACCGGTGCCTTGGGTGACATGGGCTGCCACACCACCGACGGCTTCTACTGGGGCATGGACCCCGGCTACCCCGTCGCCGCCTCGCTCATCGAAGGCGAGCCTGTCGGCGGCTTGGAGCAGTACGACAAGCAGGCGGCGGTCAAGTTCGAGTTCGCCGCCAAGGGCGACCGCCCCGCGTTCAACTACTTCTGGTACGAGGGCGGCAAGAAGCCCAAGAAGCCCGACTTCGTCAAGGGCGACGGAGACCTGCCCAAGTCCGGCGGTTTCATCATCGGCGACAAGGCCGCCATCCAGTACATGGACGACTACGGCAATCGCATCAAGATCCACAGCTACGACGGCTCCGAGATCGCCGAGCCCGAGAAGACCCTCGAGCGCTCGCCCGGCCACCACAAGGAGTGGATCATGGCCTGTAAAGGCGAGAAGGAATACGACTACCCCAAGTCCGGCTTCAAGTACGCCGCGATGCTCACCGAATCGGTACTGCTGGGCACCATCGCTCAGAAGGTCGGCGGCCGCATCGAGTACGACGCCGAGAACATGAAGATCACCAACAACCCCATCGCCGACGCCCTGATCACCAAAGAATACCGCGAGGGCTGGGAATTCAAGATGTGATCAGCACAACTCGATGAATCAACAACATAAAACACCCGCGTCGAAAGGCGCGGGTGTTTTTGTTAGGTGGGCTTGTGAGTGGAGTGGGCAACCCGTGGCGTTCCGGGGTTAATTCCGCAAATCCCCGCAGCGGCCTGGCCTTGACGTAATTCGATAAAACGTTCAGGGTCAACTCCGAGTCAACTGCCGTCGGTAGAATGCTTCGCGTGTCGTCTAAACAACCATCAACTTTGGCATCAGTCAAGCAGGCGTTTAGGCGCGGGCCGGGGGATGATGAGGAGAACTGGAACGCCGCGACGCATGGCCTGGCGTGGATCGCCGGTGTAATCGGGGCCGTCCTCCTGATGCGTGCGGCGATCGACCAAGGCAGCGCGTGGCAGGTCGTGGGCTGTGCCCTCTACTGCGTCACCATGGTCAGCACGTACGCGGCCTCGACGTTGTCGCATGTGTATCGTCGGCCTGCCGTGCGCGACTTCTTCCGCACAGCGGATCAGGCGTTGATCTTTCTTTTTATCGCCGGTTCGTTCACGCCCATGGCGCTGACGTGGCTGCGTGATGGGGCGTGGTGGTGGTTGATCGGCAGCATGTGGCTGTTCGCCACGATCGGCTTCATCTCCAAAGCGGTGTTCTCGCACAATGTGCACCTGGGCAACGTGACGACCTGGTTGTACGTGTTGGTGGGGTGGTTGCCGGTGCTGGCGATCTGGCCGCTGTACAAGGTGATGCCCGGCGGGCTGTTCATTGCGCTGTTCGCTGGCGGCGCGTGCTACACGCTTGGCCTGATCTTCTTCCGCTACGACCACCGCGTGCGGTTCTGCCACACCGCCTGGCATCTGGCGGTCGTGGCTGGCAGCGTGTGCCACTACCTGGGCATCCTGATCTACTGCACCAGCGAAGTACCGGCGGGCCCCCAGGGGTGAGTCGGAAAAACCCGGGACGTACCAATCGTTATCTACTTTCGCAATAAGCCTTCTGGTCCTCGAGGTCCTTGGCGACCATCTTCCGCAGCATCCCCTTCATTAGAAATCCCATCGGCAGCGAGAAGAGCTTGGCCACCAGGGTCAGCGGCTTGCCTTCAAACGACATCGTGACCGACGTGCCGCCATCGTTCGGCTCGAAGCTCAGGATGCTGATGTAGTGCGTGCCGCAGGACTCGGCCTCGGCGACATAACGATTCGGCGGATCAAACGTGGTGATCCACATCGTCTCCGTCGCCTCCTTGCCCATCATCTTCCGCGTTTCTTTCCAACGCGTGCCCTCGGCCATCGGCCCGTCGGTCAACATTTCAACCGACACGATCCCGGTGATGCGGTCCGGCGCGTTGGGCAGATCGGTAAACACCTCGAAGACCTGTTCGAGCGGGGCGTTGATCTGCCGGCTGACCTCGATTTGCATCGCTTGGGCTCCTTCCTGACGTGCTTTACTCCCCGCGTGCCTGCTTCTTCTCGTCCTTGAACAGGTTCAGGATCGATTCGTAAGGCACGCTGTCGTAGTGCACGATTTTTTTATCCGGGATGACCGCGGCTTCGGAGACGACCGCGACGACCTGTCCCAGGTCGTTGAAGATCGGCCCGCCTGATGATCCGCCGCCGTAGTTGCAGGTGACGGTGACGCACTTGGAGCCGGATCGCTTGTAGCCCTGGCGGTTCGGCTTGACGAAGAAGCGCGAGATCTCTCCGCTGGAGTAGGTGTAGAACCGACCCGACGGGTTGGTCACCGCGTGCACGCGTTCGCCGACCTCGGCCTTGCGCGCGATGGGGACCGGCGAGAAATCTTTGCCCTCCAGCCTGACGAGCGACAGGTCGTTCTTCTCATCGCCCGCAAGCACCTCAACGATCGGGACCACGCGTTTATCACGGGTCATGGCGACGAAGGTGATGGTTTTCTCATCGGTGTTCTGCATGACGTGGTGGTTGGTGACCGCCAGGCCGTCTTTGCTGACGACGAAGCCCGAGGCGCAGTTGGCGTGGACCTTGTCGCACTTTCCGCAGAGGTACATCCGCGCGATGATCAGGACACCGTCGTCGACCTTGTCGTAGATGTCTTCGCCGTTGCGCGTCAGCGTGCCTGGGCGGGGCGCAGCAATGTCGGAACGTTTGCGCTCGTTGAGCTGCTTCTGCAGCTCCTTGTTCTCAGTGGTCTTGTTGGCATCAACGAGCTTGTTGGCCTGGGCCTCGATGGACCGCTTAAGGAACTGGTCGTTGATGTACTCCGGCTGGTTCGCGAGCGCGGGACTGGCGATAAAGGTCAGGGCAATCAACAGCGTGAGAACCAAACGCATAAGGGGCGCTCCAATAGAAAAGGGGTGTTGCGATTGTAATACGCAATACCCCAGATGAGGTTCATGATTCACTAAATACGCCGTCCAGGCCGCTCAGTCCACACCCTGCTCGGCCAGCCAGCGTTCGGCGTCGATCGCGGCTTTGCAGCCCATGCCCGCGGCGGTGACGGCCTGTCGATAGATGTGGTCGGACACGTCGCCCGCGGCGAAGCAGCCTTCAATGTCGGTCATCGATCGGCCGGGATCGGGCAACACGAGGTAGCCGGTGTCGTCCATCTTGAGCTGGCCGTCAAGGAACTCGGTGATCGGCGTGTGGCCGATGGCCATGAACAGGCCGCCGAGCGCCATCTCGGATTCTTCGTTGGTCTGGTTGTTGATGAGCTTGACGCCGGTGATTTTGTCGTCGCCGAGGACATCGGTCACTTCCGTGTTCCAGTGCATCTGGATCTTATCACTGTTGAGCGCACGCTCCTGCATCACTTTGCTCGCGCGCATCTCGTCGCGGCGGACGAACATGTGCACCTTGCTCGCAAACTTAGTCAGGTACATCGCTTCTTCGACCGCGGTGTCGCCCGCGCCGACGACGCCGAGCTCGGCTTCGCGGAACATGGGCAGCGCGCCGTCGCACACCGCACAGGCGCTGACGCCGCCGCCGGACTTCGCCAGGCGTTCTTCGTTCTCAAGCCCGAGCCACTTGGCCGACGCGCCGGTCGCGATGATGACGGACTCGGCGAGGACCTCGTAGCCGCCGTCGCCGACGATGTGGAAGGGGCGTTGGCTGAGGTCGACGGACTTCACATCCTGGAAGATAGAAAAGAGCTTGCCGGAGATTTCTTGTGCGTTGATCGGTCCTTCGTCGGTGACGACGCGGGTGTCGAAGCGTGCGGCCTGCTCGAAGAACTTCTGCATCATCTCCGGGCCGGTGACGCCTTCGGGGAAGCCGGGGTAGTTCTCGACCTCGGTGGTGAGCATGAGCTGTCCGCCGGCCAGGAGGGTGCCCTGCGATCGGCCTGCGAAGACCAGCGGGCTGAGTGAGGCGCGGGCGGCGTAGATGGCGGCGGTCCAGCCCGCGGGGCCGGAGCCGATGATCACCACTTTTTCGGTAGGCAGGTTGTTTTTGTCAGTCATAGTCGAGGGATTGTAGCGGGGTGGTTGAGGCTTGCAGGGGAGGAACCGGGCAAGGCCCTGCGATATTCCCTTAAGCACGTATAGCGTTAGCCGTCGCCTGCAAGGCGACGCGTTGAGTCGTGGACTTGGGCGCGCGTCGCCTTGCAGGCGACGGCTAACGGCGAGGATGGGCGGTCAGTTGCTCGTCCATGTCGCAAACCCGTAGCGGGTACCTTCGCCGTCGTCGGTGTCGAGGTTGACGACGGGAGCGTCGTTGAAGGTGGCCCAGACGGTTTCGCCGTCGGGGGGCTCGAGGGCCAAGGCGTGGCCGTCGAGGAAGGCGGTGTTGGCGCGGGTGTTGTGGCGGAAGTGGCCTGCGCCGGTGGTTTTTCCGGGCCGGCGGTAGGAGACGGTGTGCGGCTCGTAGAAGGTGGTGTTGCTAAAGTCCTGGTGGACCGCGTCGGCGAAGGCGAAGACGTCGGAGGGGTGGTCGAACTCGTCGATGCGTCTGGGGGTTTTGCCAACGGGGAAGGGCCAGACGATCCCGCCGTTGTAGCCGAAGTGGGCCGAGCGCTGGGCGAACTTGGGGGTGAAGCCCGGGTCGTCGGTGGGGAAGGCGGGGCAGGCGAGCGCTTCGAGGATGTCGTTGCCCAGGTAGTCGGCCAGGGGCCCCTTCGTTTTGTCGAGCGGGCGGTTGGTGGTGGTGCCGGGCCCGCCGAGCTCGTAGCCGAACCACCACTGGATGCCGGCGGCGTCGCGGGTGGCGTAGTGCATGAGCGCGTCGTTGTGCTCGGCGGCGTAGTTGATCAGCGCGGCGGCGGTCTGCCGTTGATTGCTGAGGCAGGCGGTCGCGCGGGCGGATGCGCGGGCGCTGCCCAGCGCGGGCAGCAGCAGGGCGATCAACAGCGCGATGATCGAGATGACGACGAGCAACTCGATCAGCGTGAAACCGGGTTGTTGGCGTGTGTGATTCGACATGTTTCGCATGTCTTGGAGCTTTGTAATAGCCGGCGGCCTACGGACGCCGGACGAGAGAACATGTGGCTTCCAGAGACAAGTTAGTGTTCAGGCTCCGGCGTCCGTAGGCCGCCGGCTATCTCGAGAAGCCTGGGGCGTAGATCAGCGTCGGCGACGCACGAGCGCGAGCCCGGCGACACCCAGCATCGCGAGGCTGGTCGGCTCGGGGACGACGACGAGTGTGCTGCTGACCTGTGCGATGGTGGCCGCGGAGAAGTCCGTTGGCGTATCGGAGGTCGGTGTCAGTCCCAGCGTGTTCCAGGGCGACACATTGACGGACCAGCCGTCGAGCGAGCCGTCGCCGAGGGTGCGTTCAGTCGGCCCGGTCGCTGCCTCTGACCATGTTGCGGGGTCGGCGATCGGCTCATCGGCCAGCCAGTAGACCCAGGAGGTGCCCTCGGTGTTGAAGTCGGGGATCGAGCTGTTGCCGTCAAACGTGAAGCCGTTAACGAAGAGCAGCGGCCCGCCACCGAAATCGAAGACGGAGGTATCGATGTCCAGGCTGCCGGCGGCGTCGAGTGCGAGCAGCATGTCCTCGGCGGAGGCGCTGCCGTTGTAGTGGTACTCGAACAGGTAGGCGTCGCCACTGTCGAACGCGAAGTCGATGATCAACGACGACGTGTTGGTGCCGGTGCCCACCTCGTAGCCGGCGAGCAGGCTTGCATGGGCGGCAGCGGTGATGGAAAGGGCCCCCGCCGTGGCGAGCAGGACCCGCGCGCGACAACGAAACGAAACAGAACGAAACATGATGGAATCTCCAGGCCCCAAAAACGCGGGGGCCGTGCCGGGTCGATGGCGATCGACCGCTTCGGTTTCCCAAACCTGGAACACCCAGGCGGCAGGCAGGTCTTCCGGCTCAGGGCAATAGCACCGTGTCCGCCTTCCCAATGAGCCCGTTGCAGGCTCATCAGTGGCAACTTCGACACGGCACGTGCCCCTTACGGCGGCGCGTCCGCGGAGGAATCCCGAGTCAGGCAAGCCATCCATCACGCCCTGATATCACTCAGAGGGCGACGACCCGCTCGGTCACCTCGCTTCCCTTTTCACCCTCGGCCGGGCGGCTGGCCCGAATCCGAAGGCACCTGTGGGTTACACATGGAGCATAAACCGCATCACGGGGCGGGGCAATAGGGGGCCAGAGAAAAGTTGCCCCCTGCTGGATTGACTCAGCCCAACCCGCCACCGCGTCCCATTACAATGGCAAGGCACGTGTATCACCTGACATGCCCAACTTGTAAGGATGTGACCGATTCGCCGTTTGTGCGGAGCGGGGCCGTGGTCCGCTGCACCGCCTGCGAGCACAAGTACCGCATCAAGTCGTCGCACTTCGAACGCGAGGTCCTGACCGGCCCACGCACGCTCGACGAGACGGACGCGGTGCTGCGCAGCGACAGCGTCGACATCGACCCGGATGAAGTCGCGCCCGTGTCGATCGACGACGAGGGCAATGTCGTCGGTCTCTCGGGCCTGTCCGAACTGATGCGCTGGTCCGATGCTGAGGGCAAGGGTGAAGCGCAGAAAGAAAAGCTCAAAGCCCGCGCGGAAGAAGAAGCCGGCGGCGCACTGAAAGAAGCCAGGCCCGTTGGGACCAAGGCGAAGAGCAAATCCAAATCCAAATCCAAATCCAAGCCCGCGCGCGAGGAGATGACCGGGCGCGAGCGTGCTCAACAGCGAAGACGGAAAAAGAAGACCAACACGCTGATGCTGGCCTCCCTCTCCGTGCTGCTGGTCATCGGTGTCGGCGTCGTCGTGATGATGCTCGTTGGCGGACCCAATAAGCCTGAGGATGGCGGAGCCGAAGACGATACGCCCCCGGTTGTCGACAATGATCCCGGCCCCAAGCCGCCGGACCCGGGCCCCGACCCGCCGGACCCGGGCCCCGACCGGCCTGACGTTGATGTCTTCCCGCTGCCCAAGTCGCCGTCGCCCAACCCCGACATGAAGTTCGTCGCGCCCTGGCCGACGATCGATGACACGCTTCCGCCCGAAGACGTGCCGACCGTCTTGACCCCCGCCAAGCCGATTACCTTGGAGGGCTGGTACGTCATGTCCCCGCCCCGTGGCTCGGCCGACGCGGTGGGCGTGTCGAACGTGGAACTCGGCGAGCTGACGCCGAACACGCTGGGCAAGAACCAGACCCTGCTCACCGGCTCGGTGTCCAACCGCACGACGCGCAGCGTGCTCAGCGGTGAATTGCACGTGATGCTGCTGGACAGCACCGGCCGGGTCTTCGCGGAGACCTATACGCCGCTGGTCATGATCGAGCCGGGCGGCAAGCAGGCGATCTCGCTTCCGATCGCCACAAGGCACTGGAAGCGCTCCCGCGGCGTGCGGGCTGGGGTGACCGTGACGGACTGGGCCGACGCGCTGAGCCCGATGCGTGGCGTGCAGCTCGACCCGGTTGGGCGGGGCAGAAACGCGTCGCTTCGTGTCAGCGTGCAGCACAATGGCGACCGATCGCTTCGCAACGTCTTGATCCTGGTCCATGCCGAGGACGCGCAGGGCCGGTCGGTCGCGCGGTTCCTGATCGATGAGAAGAACCTGGATATCCGCCCGGGCCAGTGGCTGGACCTGGTGGTCTCAACGCCGCTGCCCGAAGGCCGATTGGGCGTGACATGGTCCGCGGTGCTTCAGCCGCGGTAGGGCAGGATGATTGGATGAGTAGCGGGTGACGCGAAGCGTCGCGTTCGAACCCTCACGCCGCGATGCGGGTGGTGACGGCGGGGCTGTTGGTGTCACGGACCCAGCGCGAGCCCCGGCCGCGGTGGTTGCAGACCGTCGCCAATCGACGCAGGTACGCATCCAGTGAACGCTCGTCGAAGCGCGTGAGGAACTCGGCGCTGGCCGAGTGGTTGCGTTGGCGGATCAGGTCGATGGTCTGCTCTTTGGTCATCAGGCTTCCTTCGCAGCTTCACGGGGTGCTCCCGATCCATCGGCCGGTTTTTTTGTCTAGCTGGATCGGTAACCGGATCGGACCCACCGCCTGGCCAAGCCCCCGCGCGGACGCCGCGGTGTCCATCATTTCCGGACCTTCGTCCAGCCCGAGAACGGTTATCGGTCGCGCTTGCATGCCCCTGCCCCGATAAGCCCGCGCAACACTAGGTTGTCAGTGGGTTTGAGCTACAATAGTTGATCGCCGATCATCGCCTATCGCGGCTGATAAGCGGTGTTTTTTCAGCCCCACGGTGTTGCCTATGCCTCCTGTGACCATCCTCAGCCCGTACTCCGGCCGACCCGTCAAGGTGCGCGAGCACGACCTGGGCCGAGCGCTCCGAGACGAAGAGGGCCGGGTCTTTTACGTCGTCGAGGACCCCGAGCACGGCCGATACGCCGCGCGGACCCGCAAGGGCTCGCCCAAGGACCTGCATCGCTACCGCGAAATCGAGGCCAACGTCGCGACGCTTGAGGGTGATCTGACAATCACCGACCAGCCCGCGCCGCAGGCCCACGACGCGACGGGCAGCAAGCGCCGCAACCCGGTTGGCATGCTTTTCCTGCTGCTGGTTGTTGCCGCGGTCGTCGTGGCAGGCTACGTCTACCTCAACCACCCCGAGTGGCTGGGCCTGGGGACGCCCGCCAACGAGCTGGATGCCGCGTCGCCCGAGGGTTCGGATGCCGACGCGTCTTCATCCCTGCCGGCGCTGCGGACCGTGCCAGCCTTGGCTGCTGCAGCGCCCGCGTCGCGCGTCATCGAGCCCGATGCCCAACCCCCGACCCCGCCTGCCCCGGTGCCCGTTGCACAGCCCGAGCCTGCCCCGCCAGCGCCGAACATCGCCGACGCCGACCCCAAACCGGTCATCGTGCCGACGCAGACATGGAAGCCTCGGCCCAAACCCCAGCCACAGCCTGTCACCTTTATCACCACCCAGCCGCAGCGCACCAACTACGACGACTTCCGCCACACCGCCACGGGCCTGCGCTACAAGATCACCCACCCGACCGACGGCGTCTCCGCGAAGGCCGGCCACTACGTCAGCGTCCGCTACACCGCGCAGACCCTCGAGGGCGAGTCGCTCATCGACGACGCCCAGCAGTCGTTCATCCTGATGTCCGGCGAGGCGATCCGCGCGTTCGATGAAGGCCTGGCTGGCATCCGCGAGGGCGAACAGCTCCGCCTGCTGGTCCCGCGTGGCCACTCCGAGTCCGGCACGCTGCCCGGTATCAAGCGGGTCCCCGATCAGCCTTTTCTCATGGATGTGCAGCTCGTTTCCGTCAAGCCTGGCGTGACACACATCGTCGAGAAGCCCGGGGACGTGAACCATCGGCCGGCGATGCCCGGCGACGAGATCGCCTTCCACTACATCGCTCGCGTCGAGGGACGCGACGAGATCATCGACACCACTATCCACCGCGGCAAGCCGATGCGGATCACCCTCGGCAGGAGCGAAGTCATTGCGGGCCTGGACCTGGGCCTGACCGGCATGCGCCCCGGCGAGTCACGCCAGCTCACCATCCCGCCTTACCTGGCTTATGGCAGGTACAGCGTCACCGGCGGCCTCATCCCCGCCAACGCCGTGCTCAGCTTCCGCGTCACGCTGGTCGAGATCGCCGAAGACGACGAATAGACGCCACTGGCTCGGGTGCCACACAACTTGCTTCAGCAAGCTGTGTGCGACAGAACGCTGGGTTCACGATGCCTTTGCACACAGCTGCCTGCGGCCGTTGTGTGGCACCCCATTCAAGACGACTCGCTAAACTAGCGGCATGCTCCGATTCGTAGTTGTACTCCTGATCATCGCGGCCGCCACCATCGCGATCGCTTACCGCAGCTTTGACGACGGCGTCGGCCCGCTGCCGGACGACCCGCAGAACCGCGGGACCTTTACCTTCGCGATCACCAACGACCCGGGCAACATGGACCCGGGCCGAACCTCCGCGTCCACCGACTTCCGCGTGGTCAAGTGCATCTACGAACCGCTGCTGGTCAACAAGTGGGGCGGCGGCGGCCTGGACCCGGGCGTCGCCAAGGCCATGCCCGAGATCTCCGAAGACGGGCTGACCTACACCTTCACCCTCCGTGACGACGCGAAGTGGTCCGATGGCAAGCCCGTCACCGCCGGCGACTTCGTCTACGGCTGGCGTCGCGCGATGCTCACCGAGACCGCCAGCGACTACTCCTCGCTGTACTACGTCATCGAGGGCGTCATCGAGTTCAACAACTGGCGACAGGGGCTGATCGATATCAGTAACCTCGACGAGGCGTTCGAAGAAGAGGCGGACCGTACAGCCTTCTTCGAGAAGTTCCCCAACCTCAAGTCGCTCTCTGAGACGCTCTCTAAAGAGGACAAGTGGAAGCTCACCAAGCAGGAATTCGATAAACGCGTCGGGGTCCGTGCGATCGACGACAAGACCTTTCAGGTCAAGCTCGCCGCGCCGACCGCCTTCTTTGTAGACCTCTGCGCCTTCCCGACGTTCTCGCCGCTGCCCCGGCACGTGCTCGAACCGATGGAAGGCATCGATGATGCGGGCGTGTTCCTGCCCTTCGATTACTTCGGCGACCCGGACCAGCTCGTCACCAACGGCGCGTACGTCATGACCCAGTGGCGCCGCAAGGTGCGTATGGTCTTCGACCAGAATCCCGAATACTGGAACAAGGACGCGATGGGCAATCTGCGCATCGTCCAGGAAACGATCCCCGACACGAACCTGCAGATCCTCCGCTACGAAGAAGGGCTGATCGACTGGATCCCCGACGTCGGCGAGATCAAGAAGAAGCTGATCGAAGAGAAGTACGCGGACGTGCACAGCGTGCCCGTGGCCGGGACGTACTACTACCAGTTCAACTGTCGGCTGACGCTACCCAACGGCACCGCCAACCCGATGGCCGACCCGAAGGTCCGCCGGGCGATGGCGCTGTGTATCGACCGGCAGGAGATCGTGGAGTTTGTGACCCAGGGCGGTGAGCCGGCGACGACGCTGCTCGTGCCCGACGCGGACATCCCCGGCTACACCGGCCCGATCGACCGCGCGATCGGGTTCGACCCCGCCGCCGCCAAGGCGCTGCTCGCCGAAGCCGGCTACCCGGGTGGCGAGGGCTTCCCGCCCTTTGAGATCCTGGTCAACAACGACGCGGGGTCCGGCCACGCCAACATCGCGCTGGCGATCAAGAAGAACTGGGAAGACCACCTGGGCCTGCAGGTCGGGCTTGAGCAGATCGAGTTCAAAGTGCTGCTGGAGCGCAGCAAGAAGGGCAACTTCGACACCCGCCGCGCCGGCTGGTTCGGGGATTACATCGACCCGACGACCTGGCTGGACATGCACCGCACCCAGGACTCGAACAACGACGGCAAGTACCTCAACCCCGCGTACGACAAGCTGCTGGCCGACGCCGCACTCGAGCTGGACCGGGCCAAGCGTTTCGAGATGCTCGCGGATGCCGAGGCCATGCTGCTCAACGACGCGCCGGTCACCCCGATCTTCTACTACGTCAACACGATGGTGTACGACGCAGACAAGATCGACCTTCGGCCCAACGCGTGGAACAACTTCCGGCTTGAACTGATCCCGATCAAGCGGGATACGAAAGACTAGCGCGGCAAGCCGCGGCGCTTCATGGCATCGAACTGCTAACGACTGACTTTTAAAATGCTCCGACTCATCCTCTCACGCCTGCTGCAGCTCCCGGTGATCCTCTTTGTGATCCTGGTGGTCACGTTCACGATGGCGTGGGTGATGCCCGGCGACCCGTTCACCGCCGACGCCGCCAAGCAGCCGCCCGTCGCGGTGCAACGCGCGATGGAAGCGCGCTACAACATGGACAAGGGCCCGCTCGTTTTCTTCGGCGGCTACCTCGAAGGTATCTTCACCCGGCTGGACTTCGGCGAATCGACCGCCAGCCCGGGACGTAAGGTCAGTGGGATCATCTCCGACGGCCTGCCGGTCTCCGCGGCGCTCGGGCTCACCGCGATCGCATTCGGATTGGTCTTAGGCACAACGGCGGGGGTACTCGGTGCGCTCAAACCCAAGTCTGCGCTCGACGCGGGGTCGCTTGGCATCACGCTCATCGGCATCTCGCTGCCGAGTTTTGTGACCGGCGCGATCCTGTTGGCCGTGGGTGCGAGTTTGACCCGGCGGTACCTCCCCGACCTGACGTTTACGCATCTGCCGCTGGGCGGATGGGACGGGCTGAGCAGCATGATCCTCCCCGCGATCGCGCTGGGCCTCGCGCCCGCCGCTTACGTCGCGCGCCTGATCCGCCTGGGCCTGGCCGACATCATGTCCTCCGACTTTGTCCGCACCGCGCGTGCGAAGGGACTGAGCACCCGACAGGCCCTCTTCAAGCACGCGCTCAAGGTCGCCTGCCTGCCCGTCCTCTCGTTCCTCGGCCCCGCCGCCGCGTCGGTCATGACCGGCTCGTTCGTCGTCGAAACCATCTTCAATATCCCCGGCCTCGGCTTCGAGTTCGTCAAGTCCGTCCAGAACAAGGACCAGATGGTCATCCTCGGCGTCGTCCTCGTCTTCGCGACGATGCTCATCCTCTTCAACCTCATCGTCGACCTCGCCTACGCCTGGGTCGACCCGCGGATTGAGCTGAGCTAAGGCAATTTTTAACCACAGAGACACGGAGATCACGGAGTCAATCACAGAGATTGGCTCCATCATCTTTCTGTTTCAGAGCTCTGTGTTCTCTGTGTCTTTGTGGTTCAATTCTGATCTTTTGTTTGGCTGGTACGCATCCACCCACCCAGCTTGTCTTGCTTGCTGCGGAGCGCCAACACGACCGTGACGATACCCAGCACCAGCAGGCCGATGCTCAGCCACTGGCCGCGGGTGATCAGCGGCGGCTCGCCGTTCTCCATCAGGTGCAGGTCGGGCAGGCGGAAGAACTCGTTGACGACACGCATCAGCGCGTAGGTGATGCAGAACCACCCGCCGATCAACCCCGCCTTCACCGGCTTGCGGTACAGCCATAGCAGCACGGCGAAGACGATGATGCCCTCGGTGAACCCCGCGAAGAGCTGGCTGGGGTAGCGCGGCGTGATGGTCTCCTGCAGAAATGCCGCCCACACCGGATCGCCGGCCTGGGCGTGCAGCAGCGTGGATTCGATCAGCGCCTGGCGTGTTTCGTGGGACTCGCCCTGCAGCATCGCGAAGTCGTTGAGCTGGCGGAGCTGCTCGGGCGTCCAGGTGTCGATGATCTCCTGGGGGAACTGCACGGCGAGGGGGAATTCGCGTGGGCATTCGCGGCCGAAGAGCTCGCCGTTGATGAAGTTGGCGATGCGTCCGAAGAACAGGCCCAGCGGCGCGCCGAAGGCCATGAGGTCCAGCAGGTGCGCGGTCCGCGCTTTGTGTCGCCAGGCAAAGAACACGCAGCCCGCGATCCCGCCGAGCATCCCGCCGTGGCTGGCCATGCCGCCTTCGTTGATCTTCAGCGCGCCCCACCACGGGAAGCTGTCGGGCGTAAACGTGATGAACAGATCGGGCTTGTAGAACGCGACGTAGCCCAGCCGCCCGCCGATGACGATGCCGATCGCGATGGTGACGACCAGGTCCGCGGCCTGTGCGGGCTTGAGCGGGGAGATGCCGACGGTCAGCACGCGCTTGATGATGAGGTACCCGATGACGAAGCCGACGAGGTAGGAGAGCCCGTACCAGCGGACGCCGCCGTTCAGCAGGTCGCCGAAGAATCCGGAGAACTGGATCGCGAACGGGTCGAGGTTGTGGAGCCATGGGTCGGCAAGCAGGAGCATGGGCGTAGTTTAGGGGTTGGGGCGCATGGCGTAGGACATGAAGCGTCGCGGCTTGCCGCGCCTCCCTACTCCCTACTTCCCGGCGGGTTCTTCGGGTCACCGATCAGCGTGATCACCTGCCCGTCGCGCCCGCCGACGCCGATGTCCAGGTAGGTCACCTCCCACGGGTCGCCTTCTTCTTCCTGCTCGCAGCGGCTGCGCACCGCGGCCTCGCCGACGGGCCCGCTGATGGTGAAGGTCAGGTCGTAGGTGCCGTTGGTGTCGTCGTGCTTGCCGATGACGATCGTGCCCACATCGATAGGCGTGCCCACGTACTGGCGGACGGCGGCGCTGGTGTCGAGCTCTTCAAACGTGAGCTTGAACGCGTCGCTGCTCTTGATGGATGCGAACCCGATGAACAGTCCCGCCACCGAGCCGATCATCGTCAGGCACAGCAGGATGATGATCGGGATCAGGAACTTCTTGCGCTTCGGGAAGAAGGGCAGCTTCTCGGGCGGGCTGTCGTCCAGGCTTTCGGGCGGGTTGTCGGTCGGTTCGGTCATATTGGGATTGTATGAGCTACGTCACGGGCCGTTAGGGCACTCGAATACCCCTTTATTACTAATCATCATTCAATAACCTAATCATTGCAGAACGCTCTCTCTGTAAGTGGCCAGATCAGCAATACTTCGCACTCGCGTCCGCCCAAGTGGGCGGCTTCTGTGTCACCCCTTAGTGTTGAAAGGTTGAGTTTATGTCGAAGTTCCATGTTACGACGCGTGCCCTGCTGGCGAGTGCGGCCCTCCTGGGCGGCGGTTCCGCTGCGGCGGCCCCTTCCCTGACCCTGGTCGGCAACGTCGCCGCGCCCAGCGGTGTGTCCGAGATCAATGCCTACGACTCGTTCAACAACAAGCTGTTCTCGACTCACGGCACCGGGCTTGATGTCTACGACTTCAACCTCGGCAGCAACATCGCCACCAACGCCGTGCCGACGATCGACCTGAGCTCGACGTTCGGCCTGCCCGCCGACTTCGACGGCGTCTCCTCGGTCGCGGTCGACCCGCTGGGCCGAGGCTTCGGCGTCGCCACCGTGATCCCGACTGCCAACATCACCACCCTCGGCAAGGCCGTTCTCTTCAACACCGCCACCGGCGCGGTCATCACGAGCGTCAACGCCGGCTACCACCCGGACATGGTCACCTTCACCGCCGGCGGCGACGTGCTCATCGCCAACGAAGGTGAGCGCGACACCGACATCGCCCAGCCCCTCGGTGATGCGCCCGGCTCGATCACCCGCATCAGCTTCAACGGCGCCAACGCCGCGACGCTCACGGTCAACACCAACACCACCTACGACTTTACCGCGGGCAACCTCGCCGGCGGCGTGTCGCTGGCCGGCATCCGCGTCGCGCCCGACCGCGTCGGCACGCCACACCTGGACCTCGAGCCCGAGTACATCTCCGTAACCGACGGCAAGGCCTACGTCACGCTGCAGGAAAACAGTGCCGTCGGCGTCTTCGACCTGGCCACCAACAAGTGGTCGGCCGTCCACAATATCGACGGCAAGGTCCAGACCATCGACGCCTCGGACAAAGACACCGGCATCAACATCGACGACAACGTCTTCGGCCTGTTCATGCCCGACGCCATCGCCAGTTACAAGACCGGCGGCGTGACCTACTACGTCACCGCCAACGAGGGCGACGCCCGCGACGGCTCGGCCGGCGAAGAAGAACGCATCAAGGACCTGAACCTCGCCGACATCGACGCCGCGACCGTGGCCTCGCTCAACGCGCTGTACGGCGGCAACTTCCAGGCCAACGACGCGCTAGGCCGACTCAACGTCACCACCCACGACGGCAACCTCGACGCCGACGCGCAGATCGAACGTCTGACCATGTACGGCACGCGTTCGTTCTCGATCTTCGATGAGAACGGCACGCTGGTCTACGATTCGGGTAGCGACTTCGAGACCATCACCGCCGCCTGGAACCCGGCCGCGTTCAACAGCCAGGACAGCGACCTCGCCGAGTTCGAGTCCCGCTCGGACAACAAGGGCCCGGAGCCCGAGGGCGTCGCCATCACCGAGTTCGACGGCAAGACCATCGTCGCGGTCGGTCTGGAACGCGTCGGCGGCATCATGCTCTACGACGTCACCGACCCCAACAACCCGGACTTCCTTCAGTACATCAACACCGCGACCTTTGGTAACGGTGCCGTGGGCGACAAGATCGGGCCGGAAGGCCTGACCTTCATCTCGGCCGCGGACAGCCCGACCGGCGAGACCTTCCTCGTCGTGTCGTACGAAGACTCCGGTGAGATCGATGTGTTCACGGTCGTGCCCGAGCCCAGCTCGCTGGCGCTGCTGGGGCTGGGCAGCCTGCTGATCGCCCGCCGGCGACGCGGTTAAGCGAATCGCATCGATTTACGAATCATCCGGCAAGGCCGTCTCTTCGGAGGCGGCCTTGTTTAATGGCGCAGCAACCGTGCCCGGGATTGCCTTGTCGTCGATCAGCCAGAGGTAGGCGAAGGGGCCGCGCTGTCTGGATGGGATGACGATGCGGATGATGAGCCGGGCGATCGGTCGGGCCAGGCGGATTGCGATGAGCCCGCCTGCCATCGCGAGGAGGCCGACGAGCAGCGGGCTCAGGAAGATCCATGTTTTCAGCCCCGCGGTCGCGTACTTGAGCACGTAGTAGTCGTTCGCCACCATGCCGTAGAACGCGATCAGCGCGATGATCGGCCAGCCCAGCGCGAGCAGGGTGTAGCCCCGTCGTTTCCAGTGCGGCAGGAAGATGCACGCGACCGCGATCAGCCCCATGCCGACGATCAGCGATGCGAAGAGGAACGCTGACAGCTGGAAGGCGCGGTCCCCGTCCAGCGCGCGGAGCTGGTACTGGAAGTTGATCTCGCGTTCGCCGCTGCTGGTCTGCTCGGTGATCGCTTTGTCCAGGTACTTGGTTTCGTTGAGGAGGTCCCCGGTCTCGATCGACAGGCTGACGAGGGCGGAGATGGACATGGCCAGGATGCCCCCCAGCGCCGCGATCCATGCCAGCCAGAACAGGAAAACGAACTGGGCGAACCAGCTGCGTCGGCGGGTCGTCGCCTGGTTGGCGGGCTCGAAGGCGCCGCACTCCGGGCACTTGCACAGCAGCAGCTTCGTGGTCGGCTCGCGTCGGACGGCCTGCTGGCGGAGGTTGTAGCCGCAGCCCGCGCAGTAGCGGTCCAGCTCGACGGTGCCGACTTGCGGCGACTGATCAAAGCCCTGGATGGCGGTGGGGTCGGGGGTCGGCTCTTGCATGGCCCGCGTACCCTACGCCAGCGGCGTCGCGGCCACAAACAACGGCCGCCGCCGCGTTGCTCGCTTGCACGATCCGACTACAATGTCGCGTTCACCCGCGACCCCCAACCCCGCGAAATACCTATGAAAGCCAACGACCTCAAGCCCGGACGCGCCATCAACCAGGACGGCCAGATCTGGATCGTCACCAAAATCGAGCACGTCAAGCCCGGCAAGGGCGGCGCCTTTGTCCAGGCAAAGGTCAAGTCGATGAAGACCGGCAGCGTCCAGGAAAAACGCTTCCGTTCCACCGACGAAGTTGACGGCGTCACCCTCGACCGCCGGGAGATGGAGTACCTCTACTCCGACGGCAGCGGCGCGATCTTCATGGACACCGAGACATTTGAGCAGACCACGCTGCCCGAGGATGTGCTTGGCAACGCGCTGAAGTACTGCAAGCCCAACGAGAAGATCCTGGGCCTGCACCACGAGAGCACCGTGCTGGCGATCGAGTTGCCGCAGACCGTCGAGTTGGAAGTGACCGACGCGCCGCCGGGCATCAAGAACGCGACCGCGACGAGCGTGATGAAGGAAGCGACGACCGAGACCGGCCTGGTCGTGAAGGTGCCCGAGTTCATCGGCATCGGCGACCGGATCAAGGTGAACACCGAGACGGGCGAGTACCAGTCGCGCGCATAAGCGAAGCGCTTTTAGCGGTCACGCTTGCGTGACTTGTTTTCGAGCGCTCGGGGTGTAGTCACGCAAGCATGACCGCTAAACTAGAGCGCATGTGCGGACGCTATCAACTGAAGACCGAAGCGGGGCGGTTGGCCGGGTTGTTTCATGCGCTGCACGTGGAGGGCGCGGACCTGTTGGTGCCGCGCTACAACATCGCGCCGGGCACGCCGGTGCTGATCGTGCGTGAGACGCCCAGGGGCCGGGCGATCGAGCACGTGCGTTGGGGCCTGGTGCCCGGTTGGTCTGACGATCCGAAGATTGGCTACAAACTCATCAACGCGCGGTCGGAGACGGCGGCTGAAAAGCCCGGCTTCCGCGGGGCAATGAAGTACCGCCGGTGCATCGTGCCGGTCTCCGGCTTCTACGAGTGGAAGAAGATCAACAGTAAAACGAAGCAGCCACACCACATCACGCTCGACGGCGTCGAAGTCTTCGGCCTCGCGGGCCTTTGGGAGTCGTGGCAGGACCCGGCGGGCAACGAGCTGGACACGTGCACGATCCTCACCTGCGCGCCCAACGAGATGATGGCCGACCTGCACGACCGCATGCCGGTGATCCTCAAGCCGGATACGTATGACGCATGGCTCGACTCCGATCAGCAGGATGCGCAGGCCGCGTCGCGTCTGCTCAAGCCCTATGCCGCTGACAAAATGGCTGCCTGGCCTGTCAGCACGTATGTGAACAAGGCGGGCAACGAGGGGCCGCAATGCATCGAGCCGGCGGGGCAGCAGGGGTTGTTTGGGTAGCAGCTCGCCATAGCACCGGGCGGGAGCCCGGAGCGTGGATAAACGGGCTTGGGCCGCGTTGATGTGATTTGAACCGCACGCTCCGGGCTCCCGCCCGGTGCTATGGGGTGTAATTCGTGCGCTTTGTCAGCGTTGTTTTATGATAGTGGTGCAACAACCTTGGAGCCTTCATGCATAAACGATTTTCACTGTTCGTCCTGTTCTGCCTCGTTCTGTGCCAGCCCGTCCACGCGGACAAGGCGTTGGACACCGACGGGCTCGACACCGAGCCGGGCCTGCGGCTGCAGGTTTATTGGATCGGCGACAACTTCAACAAGAAGGACGCAAGGCTTGCCGTCCAGCCCGGCGCGTCGGCCAACGTGGACCTCACCGTGCCCGGCATCGAGGTGAAGGCGGACGCCGTCTTCGAAGACAACCAGGCGATCATCGATCGGTCGGGAGAAAAGATCACCGGCCAGTACATCGCCGAGTGGTCGGGCTGGATCAACATCCTGCACTCGGGCGAGTACACGTTTGATCTCAACACCAAGGCGAAGGTGACCTTCAGCATCGGCGGTCAGTCGGTCGGCAAGAAGCCGGTCACGCTTGAGAAGGGCTGGCACGCTCTGAGCCTGGTGCAGATTGTTAAAGAAGATGCGGACAAGCCGATTTCGCTGGTGCGTCTGCACGAAGGCGGTGCGGGCAAGACTTCAGTGATCCCGACCAAGCAGCTGCTGGCGCCTAAGTTCTACTTCCGCCCGACACAGATCGGGACCAAGGAGCTGCTGCAAAAGGGGGCTCGTCCGGGCCTGGGTAAGAAGCTCGTCTCGGTCCACCCCGGCTATCGGCTGACGAACATCCGTCCGAACGAGATGGAGATGCCCGTCGGCGGCCTGGGCATGCTCTCCGACGGCCGGCTCGTCGTCGCGCGCTTTGAAGCACGCAGCCTCAAGGCGCCCTCGCCAACGAAAGAGCCCAACGGCGAGCTCTGGCTGATCAGCAACCCGACCTCGGATGACCCGAAGAAGATTACCGGCGAAAAAATCGCAACCGACATGTACGAGCCCTCGGGCGTGTTCGTGATCGATGACGCGATTTATGTGAGCCAGCGGAGCGAGCTGAGCAAGTTCGTCTACAACAAGTCGACGAAGAAGTGGGACAAGACCGCGATCGCGACGGGCTGGGACACGAACGACTTCCACCAGATCAGCGCGGGCCTGCCCTGGGTCCCCGGACCGACGGCCGACCACCCCGGCTTCTTTTATATGTCGCGCGGCGCGGGGCTGGGCAAGAACCAGAACCCACCGAACCACGGCTCGGTCTGGAAGATCGACCTGAGCAAACCTGCTGGCGAGAACGTCGAGGTGCTGACGGGCGGACACCGCACACCCAATGGTCTGGGGTTGAACAAGGCGGGCGCGTGCTTCGTCATCGACAACCAAGGCGGCTGGACCCCGGCCAACGAGATCAACCACGTGCAGAAGGGCAAGTTCTACGGCTACCACCAGCGGCACAACCCGCCCAAGGCCTACGGCTCGCCGTTCCAGCCCGAGGTGAAGGACGGCGTCACGGGCGTGACCGAGGCGGCGATCCGCCTGCCCCAGGACGAGATCGGTAACTCCCCGACCGAGCTGCTGCTGTTCCCCGATGGCTACGGCTTTGATGGCCAGCTCGCGGTCGCGGACATGCGCTACGGCGGGCTCAACCGCGTCTTCCTCGAAGAGGTCAACGGCGTCTACCAGGGCTGCGTCATGCGGTTCACCCAGGGCATGGAAGGCGGGCCCAACCGCATCTTCTTCGGCCCCGACGGCGCGCTCTACGTCGGCTCGATCGGCGGGCACCACGCGGGCACCTGGGCCTGGCACGACCCGCAGCGCAAGAACAAGCGCACCTTCCAGGGCCTGGAGCGCCTGACCCCGACGGGCAAGAGCGTCTTCGAGATCGACCACATGACCGCGACCAAGGACGGCTTTGTGCTTTCGTTCACCCAGGCGGTGCCGAAGGAAACGCTCGAAGACCCGAAGACCTACGAGCTCTCGCAGTGGACCTACAAGGCGACGGGCCGGTACGGCGGGCCGAAGATCGACAAGCACGATTTAAAGATCGCTTCCGCGACCGCGTCGGCGGATGGCAAGAGCGTCACGCTGAAGATCGACGGCTGCAAGGAAGGCTACGTCGTCTTCCTGAAGACCGACCCGATCTCCGCCGCGGGCCAGGCGATCTGGTCCGGCGAGGTGTGGTACACGCTGAATCAGATCCCGGAGTAAACGGTTTGTGTTTAGCGGTCGCGTTGACGCGACTTGATACACGCGCATTGGTTTGGTGTAGTCGCGTTAAACGCAACCACTAAACGTATATTTTCGAATGATGTTTTTACCCCGCGTCCACCGCGGCGACGACCTGCAGCGGGCCTTCGGAGACGACGACGCCGCCGGGCTGCTCGATCGTGATCGCGAACACGGCCGGGCTGTCGGAACGCAGCTTCGCGTCGATGGGCACGATGACCTCGCCGCTGGCGGTGATGTCGAACACGCCGCCGTCGATCGGCTCGGCGTCGCGTGCGGGGTCGACGATCCAGAGCTGGTACTGCTCCTTGGTCGGGTCGTTGACCGGCAGGCCGGTGAGTTTCATGAAGCCGGCCTGTGCCTCGGCGTTCCAGATGACCTCGCCCCCCGCATTGGCGAAGCGCTCGTCGCCGCCGTCAGCATTGAATCCCCAACTCGCGGTGACGGTGTCGTTGATCGCCTGCATCGCGGCGTACTGCTGGTCCGGGGTGGTTTGTCCCGGGCCCGTGTTGGGCTGGACCAGCACCAATGCCAACGCGATCAGCGCGGCCGCCGCGGCGTACCACCCGAACAGACGCCCGTCGGTGAGCGAGAACGCCGCGGGCTTGACGGGCGTGTCCGCTTTCGTGCCGCTGAGCTTCAGGTCGGGCGCCGATTCGCTTGCCTGCATCTGCGCCGCGGCCGACTCGATCAGCTTCGCACGCAACGCATCGGGCAGCGACTCGGCCTGCTTCGGATCCATCAGCGACAGCTCGATCACCGTCGCCGCCAGCTCATACGCCTCGGCTTCATCGCGCAGTAGCGGGTCCGCCTGGATCGCGGCCTGCAGCTCGGCCTCGTCCTGCGGGGACAGGCCTTGCGTCGCGGCCTCGACCATGAGCTGGTCAATGCGGTCCGGGATGTCGGGTTTGTTCGTGCTCATGCGGTCACCCCGCTCTCGGGGGCGATGCCCAGTACCTGGCGGACTTTAATCAATCCGCGGCGGATGTGCGTCTTGACCGTGCCCAAGGGCAGGCCGGTCTTCTCTGCGATCTCCGAATGCGTCAGCCCGTCCATCAGCGAGTGGCGGATCACCTCGGGCTGCGGCGGGTCGAGTTCGTCGATCGCGCTCAGTACGGTCGCGACCTGTTCCTGGTCGGCGAGTTGGTCGGCGGTATTCGCCTCCGGTTCCGGTGAACCTTCAAGCGGCTGGGCGGCAATGCGTCGGCCCTGTTTGCGGAGCTGATCGATCATGCGCCGCCGGGCGATCATCGCGATGTACGTCGATTCGCCGGCGACCTCGGGGTCGTAACGGTCGGCCGCTTTCCATACCGCGACGAAGGCGTCCTGTACCGCGTCCTCGGCTTCTGCCGATCGGCCAAAATACTTGCGTGCCAACGACCAGACCAAGCCGCCGTAGGCATCGATCACCTGCGATACCGCGCCGTTGTCGCCGGCGGCGATCTGCTGCAGCAGGGATTGGGGTGGCGCGTGGGTCATGCTTAACACGGGTCTCTGGCGAACGACCGAATCCGGCATAAAGAGCACATCGGATTGGTTCTGTATCGCCGTCATCTTAAGACCAAAAAGTAAAAACAGCTAGCGGTCAAATCGTTCACGCACAATCGTAGGCGCGAAAAGGCCTGCCCGCAGTATTCGTGCGGGCAGGCCGGGGTGAGGGTTCTTAGTCCTTAGGCAGGATCACGCGGTCGATCACGTGGATCACGCCGTTGGTCGAATCGATGTCCGCGGCGACGACGTTGGCGCCGTCAACGGTCACGGTGCCGTCCTTGGCGGTGATGGTCACCTTGCTGCCCTGAACGGTCTTGGCCTGGCCGGCCTTGATCGCGTCGGCGGCGTAGACCCGGCCGGGCACGACGTGGTAGGTCAGCACCGCGGCGAGCTTCGCCTTGTTCTCAGGCTTCAGGAGCGACTCAACCGTGCCTTCGGGCAGCGCGGCAAAGGCTTCGTCCGTCG
>Ga0213866_10000152_pt1 | contig 57606 bp, 55 predicted proteins | sample PICome_11_FD_160079 | JGI IMG/M metagenome (GOLD analysis project Ga0213866, IMG submission 160079) | Coastal seawater microbial communities near Pivers Island, North Carolina, United States - PICO284 | ecosystem: Environmental > Aquatic > Marine > Coastal | place: USA: North Carolina...
TTTGGGAATTTCTTGTCAAATATCATCGCAGGTCTTATTGCATATAGCTTTTTACCTAAAAAACCGTCTATTAAATATCAAACAATTAATTCAAATCAACTTGTTGCTTTTTAATCGAACTCAGGTTGAAAGTTTAAGAGAAGCGGTAGCTAAGGATTATGATGTTTTAAAAAACACAAGATGGATTAACATTGTTTTAGCTGGGGAACAGGTTGGGAAAAAGTTCGAAAGAGGTGTAACACAATATCCAACTACTGGAGATAAAGTACATTTGGTAACAATCAATGACCTTGATGTTATTTATGGTGGTTACGAAGAATCCAATTCAATCACAGTTGGAAATATTAGTGTATCGGAAAGTTTAGATGCCAAGATTGACTTAGATAAACTCATTTCAAGGCATTGTGCCATTGTAGGTTCAACAGGTAGTGGTAAATCAAATTCTGTTTCGGTATTGCTTCAGTCCATAGCTAATAGAGAATTTCCAAGTTCAAGAATTTTGGTAATTGACCCTCACGGGGAATATAATGATGCCCTTTCAAAACATTCAAAAGTAATAGAGGTAAATTCATCAGATGATGAGAACAAATTACAAATTCCTTTTTGGGCATTATCATTTAATGAATTGATGAAAATATTCTCAGGAAATTTGACAGACCAAAATAGAGAATACATTAGAGAAAAAGTTGTAGAAGCAAAAATTAAAAGCGCTGTAGATAATAAAATAGAAGTAACAAAGGAATCCATTACTGCTGATTCTCCAATTCCTTTCAGTATAAAAAGACTTTGGTTTGAATTAACTGATTTTGAGAAACAAACATTTACAGACACAACACGTACTTCATTAAGTGCATTAATAGTTACAGGAGATGCTGAAAAGTTAATCTCGAATGAATATACTCCTGCTGGAATGGGTAATAGTGCACCATTTTTAAATCAAAAAGCTAAAGGCTTGTTGAGTTTTTTGGATAGTATGAGAAATAAACTAAATGACAGCAGTTATAGCTTTTTATTTTCTCCAGGTAAACTAAATCCCGACAAAGATGGTAAAACAGAAGATGATTTAGATGCTATGTTTTTGAAATGGCTTGGAAATGAATTGCCTATAACCATTTTAGATTTATCAGGTATTCCAAGTGAAATTACATCTTCAATATCTGGAACACTTTTGAAAATTATTTATGATGGCTTATTTTGGGGTGTTAATACCAAAGTTGGTGGTAAAAATCAACCATTGTTAATTGTTTTAGAAGAAGCCCACAGTTATTTAAAAGCAGGTGAGCATTCAATATCTTCTCGAACAGTTCAAATGATTGCAAAAGAAGGGCGGAAATATGGGGTAGGACTATTGCTGGTAACTCAAAGACCATCAGAATTAGACGAAACTGTCTTAAGTCAATGTGGTACTATGATTGCGTTGCGTATGAACAACTCTAAAGACAGAGGTCATATACGTTCCGCTGTTCAAGATGAGTTGCAAAGTATGGTAGATTTATTACCAAGTTTGAGAACTGGTGAAGCCCTAATATCAGGAGAAGCAGTTAAAATACCATCACGAGTGAAATTCTTTAAGATTGCAAACGCTCCTAAAAGTTCTGACCCTAAAGCATCTGAAAAATGGTTAGAAAAAATTGATGATGCAAAAAAAGAATACAAACAATTATTAAAATCTTGGCGTAATAAAAATTATAAAATATGAGTTTACCACAAATGACACCAGTAAGTTCATCTAACATTGATAGTATCGGTTATGATGAACAAAATCAAGAAGTTTATGTAAGATTTCTTAATAACAGTCTTTATGTCTATAAAGGCGTTCCCGCACACGAATATCAAAATTTATTGGAAGCTCCTTCTCACGGTTCATATCTGAATAGGAATTTCAAAAATGTTTATCCTTACGAAAGAATTGAATAACAATGCTTAAAATAAATCAACAACTCAAGAGAATTGAAATCAAAGAATTTGAAATCGAAAATCAAATCATTTTCAATTATTTTGATAATCTTCCTTCAAATGAAAGAAATGCGAAACTACTCAGAGCAATATACATAGGTGTGTTGGCACTAATGGAAGACCGTATTTCCTCTTTTCTTTCAAAAACCTCCAATGAGCTTGGAACAGAACTTGAAAGCTTGAAGATGATTTTTGAGATGAAAAAAGAACTTTTCTATAAATCAACAATCAAAGGAACATTAGCAGAAGACGAAGTTGCAGAATTCTTAAATCAATATTTTCTAGATAAGCGATTAAAAGACCGTGCATTCTTAACTGGTAATACAGCGGGTAATTTGGCCAGAAATAAAACAGGCGATATTATCTGTGAAATAAATGGAACACCAGATTTAAAAATAGCAATTGAATGTAAATTTGATAAAAGTGTGCGTTTAGGCGACATTGAAAGCAAAGATGTTTTTACTCGAAAAACAGATACCGCTTGGAGTCAGTTAATAGAAGCCCAAGCCAACAGAGACAGCAAAGTGAGTTTGATTGTTTTTGATATTTCTTTAGTTGAAAACTCTATTCTAAAGAATTTTGAAAATGTAGGCTACATTCCCGGAGTGGGTTTTATTGCCATTATCAATTCACAAAAAGGGGATTACAGCAATTTAGCCATTGCATATATGTTGGCTCGTGACATTGCTTTAAATGCTAAGGAAGTCGAACTCGATAAAGATATTTTGGCAATAATGGTAAACCGAATCATAAAAGATATAAACGAAGTATTGACAATAAGATCTTTGGTTCAAAACAACATTGACAACAACAAAGCTATTTTAAAACAATTAGAAAAGTCAATGCTAGTAATGGAATTCAACCAAGAATATTTAAAACGTTTTTTAAACCATGGGACATTAACCAAGAAAGACTTACTAGACTTTTACACAGGAGAAGATGTAAAGGATAAGTACCATTTAATTGAAAAGGAAATTAGTGAAATATGATCTATACTGGCAACCGCCACACAAACCCACAATTTCATAAAAAACGACTCATCCTAATCCCTTTTAAAAATATCTTTCTCTTTAGTTTTACTATGGAGTCCGTAATTTTACATCAGTCACACTACTTGGAAATCCGAAATAAAAAAACAACAACCCTAACATTCCAACTTCAAAGAAAATTCCTATATTACTTTTTTTATAACTTATCCTAATGATTGCAAAAGACATACTTAAAAAATATATTGAATACATTTGTTTTTGGAATGCTTCTGAAGGTGCAAAAAATCCTCCTTCCGAAATTTTACAGCAGCAAATTTCTTCATTAATGAAAGCGATTGATATTTTTCCGAATCCTGATGAAGTTGATTCAACCGATTCTTACTTTTCTTTTTTTGAATATGGAGACTTTACTAAAAGAAACACCTATAACGAAGACATATTGACTAACAAAATGCAAGTATTTATTGATGAGTTTATCAGTCAAAGCAATCATGCTGATCGACTAAATCAAATGAAAGATGATATCGAGTATGATCAAATTTTTAGCATCCTACTTTCTTTTAGACTAAGAATAGGAATGCTTTTTATGCCTGATGGAATTCGATACGAAGGTTTTGGTAGTTTTGAAAATCATTTTTATGACTATCAAAAGGGAATCGTCTTAAAATCGTTGGATGAAACCATCAAAAAAATAGATGAAATTCTATATATATTGATTGATCCAACTCAAAAAAGTATGGACGAAGAAACGTTAATAGCTCATCATGATTATCCAACAAAAGATTTAAGAAGCGTTGCGAATGATTGGTTTGCTAATGGTTTTTAAGTGTTTTTAATTCAAAGAAAATAAGTATCTTCACAAAAAAGAAATTATGTTATTAGACGCTATCTTAAATGCTATCAAAGAAATCCAATCTATAGACGAACGAACTAAAGAAATGGATCGTGTTTTGGAGAACTTGAAAACTACCGTAAACGCTCGAATGAAAGAAAGCTTAATGGACTTTATGAGTGTTGGTGAAAAAATGGGCTATGACGAAATCAAAAAACAATTAAACGACTTACTTGGGTTTATTGATTCTGTGGAGAACAAAAAATAAACACCCAAAATTCTAAACAATTCCCAACCTTTATTTCAATTCTAAAAATCCCGTACAAATACGCATCGGCATGTTGGAATGTTTCCGTATTTTGTTTCGTATCTTGAAACACAAACTAACCAAAACCAATTCCCATGAAATCAGTGTATTATGTCGCCATTTTATCATGTCTATTTTTGTTTACAAATTGTAAAGACAAAAAACCAAAAAAAGAAGAAAAAATAGAACAAGCGGAAAAAGAAGTCATAACCTCACCGAAGCCTATCTTTAGTTTTTCGTTTGTAGGTTGCAATCGTGTCAATTGGGGCGATGTTACCGATAGCATTCCTTCCACCGCAAACAGAGACGTGTTGGAACGTATTTTTAAAGAAATCGTTGCCGAAACACAACAACCTGAATTGTTTTTCTTTTTGGGCGATTTAGTCTTAGCAGAAAGTACACTCACAAATTTAAACACACAATTAGCCGCTTGGAAAAAGTTGTATGACGCAAATCCTATCAGCACTTCGGGTATAGAAATGGTTGCCGTTCCAGGAAATCATGAAATGCTGTATAGCAAAAAAGAAGCGTCTGGTGAATACAAAGAATATCCACTTAAAGGTGCTACCGAAATTTGGATGCAATATATGGGGAAATATATGCCTACACAGCGTGATAGCGTTGAAGGCAAAGAAAGTTTCATCAACAGCATGACGTTTTCGTTTACACGACACAATACGGGTTTTATTGTGATGAATACTGACACGTACAATCCGCCTACCAAAGAAAATCCGTATGGCATGGAAGGCTTGGTGCCAACATCGTGGATTTTAAATAAAATTACCGAATATCAGAAAGATGAAACCATTGAGCATATTTTTATTTTAGGACACAAACCGTATTATGTATGTGGTGTTCCTAAAACAGATCACGAAGGTTTGCCAGAAGGTTCTGTAATTTGGTCAGCGATGAAAGCTGGTGGTGTTACCGCTATGCTTTCGGCGCATGTACACGATTACCAACGTTCACAACCAGACGACGAAGGTCCATACCAAATTGTAGCAGGAAATGGCGGAAGCGAAGGTTCGGCAACATTTTTTGGCTATTCTACGATTACCATTTTAGATGATGGAAATGTGCAATTAGTTTCAAAAGGTTTTGACGTCGGAACTCCGTACGATGTAGTGAGTGATAAACCGTCGATTGTACGAGATGAAACAATGTTGACATGGACGAAGAACGCAAATCCGTATCCGTGTAATGATTAAAATTCCTGCGCTAGAAAAATAACTTAAAAAACGTCATTGCGAGCGAAGCGAAGGAATCTCATACTCGTGAACAGATTGCTTCGTTTCGGTTCTACTCAATGTAATACCATTTTCACTTTAAAGTTACCCACAAAACTTGGGCTTTTTCCTTTATTCTTCAAAATAAAATGTAACCGTAGCTATGGCTATGCTTGTATTTTCTTTTTTGCCTAAAGAAAAAATAACTGCCTTTTTTTGAGTAATTTTAAAGCAAAACTGGTATAAAACATTTCATTCGCAATGACTACATTTAGATATAAAAAAAGCGACTGAAAATTTTCAATCGCTTAGGTATTTTATAAATACGGTAATTTTTAAACGGCTGATGCTGGACCCGTAGAAGGTTGCACAGTAATTGCTCGCACATCTCTATCAAACAAGTACAATCCGCCTTTATCGTCGCCAATTAAGTTGATTTTGTCTAAAATAGTACGCGCTAAGGCTTCTTCTTCAATTTGTTCCGCTACATACCATTGTAAAAAGTTGTGCGTTGCGTAATCTTGCTCTTGCAAACTAATATGTACCAAATCGTTGATACTTTTGGACACTTTTACTTCATGTTCAAATAATTTTTCAAACATATCTTTCAACGAACCATATTCTAAAGGTGGTTTTGATAATTCTGAAATCGTCGCATGTCCACCACGTTCGTTGATGTACTTTACAAATTTTAGCATGTGTAAGCGTTCTTCATCAGATTGTGAATACATAAAAGAAGCAACGCCTTCAAAACCTTGCACTTCTGCAAAGCTTGCCATGGCTAAATATACTTGTGAAGATTCCGATTCTATTCTAATCTGTGCATTTAATGCACTTTCCATATTTTTTGATAACATAACTCTTTTCTTTTTTTGGATATGTAAAAATACGCATTACTAGCGAGTTATGCAGGAATGCGTTATAATTTTAATTTATTCTAACTAAAGGGAAATCAATTGATTGTTGCGCCATTTTTCACATTTTCCTCATCCGGATTGACAAAAACAAGCTTTCCTTCAGGTGTTTCGGTCATTAAAATCATACCTTCACTTTCCACACCGCGCAATGCTCTTGGTGCTAAATTGATGAGAACCGTCACTTTTTTTCCAACGATTTCTTCAGGTGAAAAACTTTCTGCAATTCCAGAAACAATCGTGCGCGTATCCAAACCTGTGTCTACTTTTAAGACCAGTAATTTCTTTGTTTTCGGCATTTTTTCCGCTTCTACAATCGTTCCAACACGAATGTCTAGTTTGGTAAAATCGTCAAATGTGGCAATGTCTTTTTGCGGTGTCACGACTTTGTTTTCCGCTTCGTTTGCTTTTTTAGTAGCTTCTAGTTTGTCCAATTGTGCTTGAATTTCGTTGTCTTCTATTTTCGAGAATAATAATTCGGCTTTGTTTATTTGATGATTTGCAGGAAGTAATACTTTTTTAGTCGCAACTTCATTCCAAGAGGTTTCCAATTCGCTTGACGCAATGTTTAAAATTCCTTTTAATTTATTGGAAGTGAATGGTAAAAATGGCTCGCTCAAGGTTGCCAATGCCGCCGCAATTTGTAACGCAATATACATCACGGTTTTTACACGTTCTTCATCTTGTTTGATGACTTTCCACGGTTCTTCATCTGCTAAATATTTATTTCCTAAACGTGCCAAATTCATCAATTCCTGACTCGCCTCACGGAAACGATAGCGTTCAATAGAACTCGAAATTACCGCCGGAAATGCTTTGAGTTGGGCAATGGCAGCTTCGTCAATTTCGTTGTATGCATTCGGTTCAGGAACAATTCCGTTGTAATATTTATGTGTCAATACCACCACACGATTGATAAAGTTTCCTAAAATCGCCACCAATTCGTTGTTGTTGCGTGCTTGGAAATCTTTCCACGTAAAATCGTTGTCTTTGCTTTCGGGAGCATTCGCGGTCAACGTGTAACGCAACACATCTTCTTGTCCAGGGAAATCTTGTAAATATTCATGTAACCAAACCGCCCAATTTTTAGACGTAGATAGTTTTTTTCCTTCTAAATTTAAAAATTCGTTTGCCGGAACATTATCTGGTAAAATAAAATCGCCATGTGCTTTTAACATTGATGGGAAAATAATACAGTGAAACACGATATTATCTTTTCCAATAAAGTGAACTAGTTTGGTGTTTTCGTCTTTCCAATACGGCTCCCAATCTTTTCCTTCACGCGTTGCCCATTCTTTCGTTGCCGAAATATATCCAATTGGCGCATCAAACCAAACATACAATACTTTTCCTTCTGCACCTTCTACCGGAACTGGAATTCCCCAATCCAAATCACGCGTTACAGCACGTGGTTTTAAACCGTCATCAATCCACGATTTCACTTGTCCGAGTACATTCGGTTTCCAGTCTTTTTTGTGACCTTCTACAATCCATTCGTTCAAGAAATCGCTGTATGTATCTAAAGGTAAAAACCAATGTTTTGTTTGTTTTAAGGTTGGAACATTTCCAGTAATGGTTGATTTCGGATTGATTAATTCAGTGCCACTCAACGAACTTCCACAATTTTCACATTGATCGCCATACGCTTCTTCATGTCCACATTTTGGACAGGTTCCTGTGACAAAACGATCGGCTAAAAACTGATCGGCTTCCGCATCATATAATTGTTCGGTGATTTCTTCAATAAATTCACCATCATTGTATAATTTTTTAAAAAAATCAGATGCAGTTTTGTGATGAATTTCCGCAGAAGTTCGAGAATAATTATCAAACGAAATTCCAAAATCATGAAACGATTGCTTGATGATTCCGTGGTATTTATCAATGATATCTTGCGGTGAAACACCTTCTTTTTTGGCGCGCATCGGAATCGCAACGCCATGTTCATCGCTTCCGCAGATAAAAGCAACATCATTGCCCGTTAAGCGTAAATAACGCGCATAAATATCAGCAGGAACATACACGCCTGCCAAATGTCCAATATGGATTGGTCCGTTGGTATACGGTAAAGCTGCGGTAATGGTATATCGTTGTGGATTTTGAGTCATTTCGTTTTGTTTCAATTCAATAAGATTAGATTTTCATTGTTTTTTTGTATTGAAAACCGTGTAATTAACGCACAAAAATAAGGATTTCGATATGATTTTTGGGATGAAATTTGCGGGAAATAGTTTTTAGTACATTTAAAATCTTTAAAACGGATATTTTTTGTGATTCAGCTAAAAAAGAATTTTGTGTAAACTGAAAAATGAAGTCAGCATAATTTCTTTTATATTTAGCTTATGAAGCAACCGACATCATTATATAAAGGCGCAACCGTTGGAATTTTATCGACAGCGCGAAAAATTTCTAGCGCCGAACTTGTACCTGCTATTGAATTGCTCCAAAGTTGGGATGTAAAAGTGGTTATTGGCAAAACGATTGACTCTGAAGAAAACCAATTTGCAGGCGATGATACAACACGCGCGTTGAATTTTCAGCAGTTTATGGATGATGAAAACATTGATGCTATTTGGTGTGCTCGTGGCGGTTATGGAACGATTCGTATACTAGATTTGCTAGATTTTTCACGATTTGCGCAACATCCAAAATGGATTATTGGCTATTCAGATGTCACGGTGTTGCATTCAAAAGCGCAACAATTAGGATTTGAAACTTTACACGCCACCATGCCTGTTAATTTTTCAAAAAATACACCAGAAGCTATTGAAAGTGTACGCAAAGTTTTATTCGGCGAAAGCCTAGAATATATAATTCCGAATGTTTCTCATAATAGAAAAGGAAGGGCGAAAGGCGAGTTGATTGGTGGAAATTTGAGCATGTTGTATAGCATGACAGGTTCCGATTTGGACTTAGATACGAAAGGAAAAATACTGTTTTTGGAAGATTTAGATGAGTATTTGTATCATATTGATCGGATGTTGATGAACTTGAAACGCAATGGTTATTTTGATAATTTAGCAGGTTTGATTGTCGGCGGAATGACCAATATGCACGATAATACGATTCCGTTTGGAAAAAATGCGCAGGAAATTATTTTGGATATCACTTCAGCGTATGATTTTCCAATTTGCTTTGACTTTCCAGCGGGACATTTAGACGATAATCGCGCATTAATTTTTGGAAAAGAAGTTACTTTTTTAGTCGATGATGAAGTAAAATTGATTTTTTAATTTTCTTTCTGACTTAGTAAAAATACATAATCGCCATCGTGATTTTCATACTGCTTCATAATAGAATTGATTTCGCCAGACGCAATATCTTTTTCAAGTTGTATCAATCCTTTTTTAACTTCATCCTGATTGGCTAAGTGTGAAAATGAAGAAATTCCGTTGCGTACATTCGCATCCAAATAGAGTGTTGGATTTTGCTTTCCAACATATAAAAATTGATCTTTTAAATCGGGTTGAATGTCATAATTTTCAGTGAAAATATCCTTAAAACCTGCTGCGTTCATCGCTGTTTCTATTTTTTCCAACGAAGGCATTTGTTCGATGGAATCAGCTAACATTTTTGGAAAATAGTGATGGAGCCAATAACCTTTCATTTGTTGTGGTGTTGCGGTAAAAAAGACCACATTTGTATAGGGTTTCATCACACGGAAGAGTTCGGAGAATCCTTTTTCTAAATCATTCCAATGATGTAATGTCAGAGTTCCTATGACACCTTCTATGCTATTATTTTCAAGCGGAATTTGTTCGGCAGTTCCTAGTTTCCATTCAATTTGTGGATGTGTATTTTTTGCTTTTTCAAGCATTTTTTCAGAAGGATCCACACCAATAAACCGTATTTCTTCGTCATGTAATTGTGATGTGTAATTTCCGGTGCCGCAGCCAATATCTAAATAAAACCCTTTGTTTACTGGGTTTAAATGATAGTGAAGTCGTTCTACTAAATAAGGATCCGCTTTTCGTGTATGGTTGTATCCTTTTCCAATATGATTGTATGTTGCTTCCATATTGCGTTGATTTTATAGTCTTAAATATAGGAAATATTAAATAAGATGTATGTTACGTAATTATCATAAAAACTGATAGTTGTATTTTTATTTTTTTGAGAATCACACTTGATTTGTACGAGTAAGATACGTATTTTATGAAAAATTTTACAAACATACTTCATGGCAGCACACAATGATTTAGGAATTGAAGGCGAAAAGTTGGCGGTACAACATCTCACCAAAAAAGGGTATGAAATATTGGAGACTAATTATCGATTTCAAAAAGCTGAAGTTGATATTATTGCGCAAAAAGCAGAAATCTTAGCGGTTGTAGAAGTAAAAACAAGAACTTCTGCGGATTTTGGAAATCCTGAAGAGTTTGTAAGTGCTAAAAAAATCAAATTATTAGTTAAAGCAATTGATGAATACGTAAATGAAAATGACTTGAATGTTGAGGTTCGATTTGATATTATTGCCATTATATTTGATAAACAGACAACGTCTCTAAATCATATTGAAGATGCTTTTTATCATTTTTAAAAATATGTTATAATTATAACAATTTGTTTTGAAACTTCTTTTTATGTTTGTATTTTTGCAATCTACTAAAATAATAGACTAAATGAAGACCATTTCCTCCATTGTTGAAGAATACATAAAAACAAAGCCTTTTTTATCGAGTGCTTTATCACAAGGAATCATCAATTTGACTTCGTTGTCACGATTGATAAAACCCGAGATTGAACATCAATTAGGAAAAGAAGTTAAAAACGGTGCTATTGTAATGGCGTTGAAGCGATTGTCTTCTGAATTAGAGTTTAGAGTGACGCATAAAGTGTTGAAATTTGTCCGTAATATTGGAGAAATCACGGTGCGTTCCGCCTTAAACGATTACACATTTAAAGTATCTGAAACCTTGTTGAAAAGTCAATCTGAATTTATGTCAGAAATTGAAGGACTGAATACGGTTTTTTATACTTCTTCTCGTGGCGTTAACGAATCAAATATTGTGGTGAGTAAAGAAGTGGCTGCATTGGTTGGAAAAATTTTTCAGCATGAAATTTTATTGGAAAAACAAGAAAATTTGTCTTCAATTACTGTCAAATTGCCAAAGGATAATGTAAACGTTCCTGGGATTTATTACTTTATTTTTCAACGATTATCTTGGGAAGGCGTGAATATTTACGAAGTCATTTCAACGACCAACGAATTTACAATTTTGGTAAATGAAGAACAGGTTGATAAAGCTTTTACCGTCATCAAAAACTTGAAATCACTTTAGTTAGATTCCTTGAAAATTCTATGCGGGTTTCTGTCTATTTTTAAAAATCAGGTATTTGTACGCTGAGGAAGATCAATATAAATTCGGTTCTTTGTTTTGTTGTTTAATTTTATAAGCTTAAATTGTTAAAAATTAGAAAATGTTTTAGCCAATCATTTTTCTGATATGTTAAATTTAAGCGTGTAAACTTTACACAGCGTTACCCCTAATTTCTACTTTATTTGCAGGTTTTGTAATGAACCTTTATTGATTATAAATTATTTTTTGATTTTGCCAACGTTTATAAACCATAGATAGGATTTATTTTATCAACTGTTTATATTAAAAATGGAAACAAATAACACCAGATAACTGTTGTAAAGTATACCTTTTATAGCATTGAAGAATTTGCGTGGAAGAATTGATGATTTCTGTTTAGTAGATAGATAAATTAAAGGGTATTTTTCTTTTTGAGAAATTAATTTATCATATCTGGAATTTACAACCTCTTAAACGTAATTTTAGTTTTACGAGAAATCCCGCTCATTTGATTGAGCGGGATTTTATAATATGCATAGTTGGTACTTAGTGAAACAACACATTCAAAGCTGTTTCATTTTTGGACTATACATAGAGAGAAACTTTTTATCTTCAAGTATGCTTTTTTTCAATACTTTGGGTTGTACGCATTAACAAGGACTTGCCAAGTTTGAGGTTCCTCCCGGATCTGGACAACCGCATGTATCTTCTAATCTCGTAACACAATTGTTCGTGCAATCTGCTGTTGGCGTTCCACTGCCACCGCCAGTTCCGGTATTACATGCTACATTATTTATGGAACACGTATCAGTAAGAGGTGCTTCACAGATTCGTATAGATTCATACCTATTTCCTCCATAAATACGAGAAGACATAAAACCAGCAATGCTACTTTTGTTGAGTTGTAATAATTTGATTTTTTGTTTTTTCATGATATTATATTTTAAGCGAAATTAGGTTTTTGAACTCATCTTGATTTTTTCTATTCCCTAAAAAATGGTACAAATCTGTTCATATTTCTACTCATTTTCGGTCAAATATTAAAAGTCAAGATGAGTTCATTGTGTAAATTTTTATTCACATAATAACCTTAAAAAGATTTAGCAATCGTTATACGTGTCTTTTGTAGTTACCGTACAACCAAGACAGTTTGACTCTATAAAACAAGAAACTCTTGAAATTGGTTCAGGATCTTGACAATCTCTTTGGAAAAAAGATTTTGGGGGAAGACCACCTAAAATTGGTTTAAAGTCTGCGATTTTTTGTTTACTCAATTTTAAGCTTTTAATTTTTTGTTTTTTCATTTGTGTAAATTTTTTAATTAATACTTATTTTTTTGTGAATATATCACAGGAACAAAACAACTGGTAAATTTAAAGCCAGTCAACTGAACGCAAATACAATTCCATGAATTGCACCTTCATTTCCGTGAATTATGGGAAAACTTAGCTTTGAAAGAGGCTAATAAAATTGACTTTCAGTTATATTTGTTGGAAACATCCCTTTTTTATGAAGAAGATTTTACTGTATATATGTCTATTTTTTGTGGGAATGATTTCTCAGGCACAACAAAAAGATGTGTTATTAGATGAAGTGATCGCTTTAAAAAAGAAGGTGCTAAAAAAAGATGTGGATTTGGAAACCGCAACGGTACAGATTCAAGAATATTTAAAAAAAGCAAAAAAAAGTAAACGGAATGAGTTAATAGGAAGAGCTTTTTATTTGTTAGTAATCAAAAACAAGGATATAGAACTGCGAAGCCAATATACCGATAGCACTTTTCTATATACAAAAGAAATAAAAGGAGATTCTATATTCCCAATGAAAGCTTATTTTTTTAAAGGAGTTTCTTTAAGTGCAAAGAATGATTTTAGTGGCGCTTTGGATTATTACATTTCAGCAGAATCTCTAGCGAAGCAGTCAGGTAATGTTGAATACCAGTATCATGTAAAGTTTAATATTGCAAATTTAAAACGCAGAATAGGAAAATATCAAGAAGCTTTACAGTTATTTAATGAATGCCAAGTTCACGAAGAGAACAAGGGAAAAATGAATATTTCTCGATATATCAATATACTATTTCAGTTGTCGTCTATTTATTGCCAAACAAAACAAGTTACAGAATGCACAGCCATTAACAAGCAAGGAATACGCTTGGCTTTAGAGAATAATAGTAAGCTATATCATAATTTTGTTGTCAATGAAGGTATTAATTTAAACATAAAAGGAAATTATAAAATTTCCATTGATAGTATTGAAAAAGGTGTAAAGTATTTAAGAGAACGCCATCAAGTAATTTCGTATTTATATTTGGCAAAAAGTTATGATGCTTTGGGTAAAAGTGAAAAAGCATTGTATTATTTTAAAAGTATAGACAGTTCTTTCAACAAAGTAGGAACTTTATTTCCACCGTTATTAGAAGCCTATGAGTATTTAATTAAGGATGCTAAAGAAAAAAATGATTTCAAATCACAATTGTATTACACGGAGCAATTGCTAAAAGCAGGTAAAGTTGTCAATAGAGATTATAGAGATCTTTCTGATACTATTGGAAAAAAATATGATTTTCCAAGATATGTAGCAGAAAGAGATAAACTTATTGATGATCTAAAAAATGAAAAAAAACAAATTATCTGGTCAAGTATATTACTGGTAGTGTTAACACTTAGCGGTTTGTTGTATTATTATAGATTAAAAAAACAATACCAAAAACGGTATGAAGCAATCATAAATCAATCCAAGGTAATTGTTGAAGATAACATTATATCAAAAGATGTAAAACAGCAACCTGTGGCTTCAGATATAGACGAAGGTATTGTACAAGAAATTTTGCAAGAATTGGATTTATTTGAACAAGAAAAACACTATCTCACCAATCAAATTTCGTTAAAAGATGTAGCAAAAATGACAAATACCAATTCGAAGTATTTATCAAAGATTATCAATTCGTACAAAGACAAAAATTTTACAACCTACATTAATGATTTGCGAATAGATTATTTAGTAGATCAGATTCAGCACGATCTTATCTATCGAAAATACACCATTCGTGCGATTGCTGAAGAAGGAGGATTTTCTAATCCTGAAAGTTTTTTTAGAGCTTTTCAAAAGCGAACAGGATTAAAACCTTCATATTTCATCAAAAAAGTGCGAGAAGACCAACTAAAAAAACGATAATTCCGTGAATTATCGTTTAAGCATGCTGTTTTTTTCTTGTTTTCAATTATTGATATGTTAGTTTTGAACACATTCAAATTTTTAAAATTTATATTATGAGAGAAAATAAAAGAAAATTACAATTCAAAAAAATCAAAATTGCAAACATGAACCTACTGAGAGGTGGAGGAGAAACAGATCCTGTTCATACAGCAGTTACCTGCCCGAGTGATCGAACAGATTGCCCGCCAATTCCAGCTTCAGATTCTGATAACCCGTGTAGTGATGATTGTATGGTCATTAATACTGGTGGAGAGAAACCTTGGCTGTGTATTGGACGTCGTGAAACTGGACTATGATTCTAAAAATAGAGTGTTTGAAAACTATTCTTTGTTGTCAAATGGATAAAATAAAGCACGTTTAGTATTCAAACTAAAATATATGAAAAAGGCTTATAACCCTAAAGTTGTAAGCCTTTTTCATATATTTTAAAATCTTATTCCTTCGTATAAAACTCCTTAATTTCTCCAATGCCATACGGTTTTCCGATAATGCGTTTGTCTTTGTCCAAAATAAAAAAGGTTGGCGTAGAACTCACATCATACATATTTCCGATTTCATTATCCCACTTTTCTAATCCTAAGATGTGAATAAAATCTGGATACGATGTGATGGCGTTTGCCCAAGAATCGCGTTCGTCTTCCAAACCAATCGCCACAACTTTAAGCTTTCCTTTTTCTTGTTGGTCAACAAAATTTTTCAACAAAGGCATTTCTTTTAAACAATGTGAACACGTGCTACTCCAAAAGGCTAAAATATAATTTTCAGTACCTTTTAATTCGCTTAGTTTATGTGTTTTATTGTCTTTTACCCAAGTGAAATCGGGTGCAATTTGCCCATACGATAAACGTTTATAGGTGTTTAGCTTATCTATCAATACTTGATCGTTGAGTTGTGTAGCTAATGGAATTAAATATACATCTGAAATATGATTGGCAATAGGATCATTTTCTATAACCATCATTTGTTCCCACAATACATTAAATAATGTTTTTTGATAATCAGCCGCAACAGGTTTTATTTTTTCTGCAATGGTAGCAATATTCTCCTTGTAAATTTCGGTTAATTCTTCTCCTGTCAATTCTTTTAATGGCAATGCAGTAAATACATAATTGGATATTTTTTCTGCAATAAAATCAGAGTTTTGCAATACAGGATTTGTAAAATCTATATCATCAAAATAGTGTTTTTTAATATTGGCAACCATGACAGCCGGTTCTTCAAACGAAGTTGGCGTATACGATCGATTTGCTTTGATAAAGTTTTCTACAATAGTTCCTTGGGCTTCTTTTTCAAAAGTTTCTTGCGTGTCGTTGAGTGTTTTAAAAATAGCTAAAAATGCTTTTTTGTCCGTTTTTCCGCTTTGGTAAAATTCGCCGATTTGTCGTTTTACATTATTCACACTCAAAAAATAGGAAGTATTCAATTTATTTTCTTTCGAAGCGGTAAAATCAAGTCCATTTTCATCAAATACAAACGAAATATCTTCTTCACCATTGTAAATAAAATCGAAATTCTCAGATTCTTGCGGCATTCCGTACACCAATCGATACATGCCTTTTTCTGCTTCAGGTTTAAATGTGAAGCTCAATTTTCCATCTACAATTTTCCCATTATCAATATACGCCTGACGTGTCGTTTTTAATTGATAAATTATAAACCAGTCATAATCATCCGCAGGAGAAAAAGTGCCAGAGATGGTTTTTTGTGCATGTAAACACAACGGAATTGTACAGAGTATAAAAAGTATTTTTTTAATCATGATGGTTGTTTTTAATAAAGTTACTTTAACAACTTTTATGTATTCAATAATTAAGCCAAAGCAAATTACACAATTTTTTCAAGTATTTTTAATGCTTTTTTTACAGATGTAATGTGCTCAAAAGTAAGTAATAAGCGCAAGCCATTTCGAGTTTGTTTTTCCTTCATGGTACAGATCGAAGGATTTTGCTGTACAAATTGTAATACATGCGCAAACGTTGAACTTTGATAGAAACTTGATTGTTGATCTGAAATAAAATAACTGACCAACTTACCTTTTTTTAGAATTATTTTTTCCAATCCCAATTTCGTAGCAATCCATTTGATACGTACCGAATCTAACAAAGCAAGTGCAGGTTTTGGTAATGGACCGAATCTGTCAATAAGCTCACTTTCAAAAACTTGCAATTCTTCTTCTGTTTTTAGCGTGCTTAATTTGTTGTATAATAATAAACGTTCTGAAACCGTATTGATGTACGCATCTGGAAACAAAAGTTCAAAATCGGTATCAATTTGTGTTTCTTTTAAATATACTTTTTCTTTCGTACTTTCCGTTTCTTCGTATAAATCTTTAAACTCGTTTTCTTTGAGTTCTTCAATCGTTTCGTTGAGTATTTTTTGATAGGTTTCAAATCCGATTTCATTGATAAATCCGCTCTGTTCGCCACCTAATAAATCGCCCGCACCACGAATTTCCAAATCTTTCATCGCAATATTAAAACCACTTCCAAGCGTAGAAAATTGTTCCAATGCCATAATACGTTTGCGTGCATCTTGCGTCATGACAGAATCTGGTGGCGTTATAAAGTAACAAAACGCTTTTTTATTACTTCTTCCTACACGTCCACGCATCTGATGTAAATCACTCAATCCAAAATTATTCGCATTGTTCACAAAAATGGTATTTGCGTTTGGAACGTCCAAACCACTTTCAATAATTGTGGTGGAAACTAATACATCAAACTCACCATTCATAAAGGCAAGCATGAGTTTTTCGAGTTTTTTTCCATCGAGTTGTCCGTGACCAATGCCTATTTTAGCATCTGGAACCAAACGCTGAATCATACCAGCAACTTCTTTTATATTTTCAATCCGATTGTGAATAAAAAATACTTGTCCGCCACGTTGAATTTCATAGCTCACCGCATCACGAATGGTTTCTTCTTGGAATCGAATCACATGTGTATCAATCGGATATCGATTTGGCGGCGGTGTCGTAATGACAGATAAATCGCGCGCAGCCATCAAACTAAATTGCAACGTTCTTGGAATCGGAGTTGCGGTCAACGTTAACGTATCTACATTTTCTTTGATGGTTTTTAATTTATCTTTTACCGCAACACCAAATTTTTGTTCTTCATCTACAATTAGTAAACCAAGATCTTTAAATTTTACCGCTTTGTTCACTAATTGATGCGTTCCAATAATGATATCAACACTTCCGCTTTCGAGTCCTTTGAGTGTTTCACTGCGTTCTTTTGCCGATCGGAAACGATTCAGATAATCTACCGTAACAGGCATATCTTCCAAACGCTCGTTAAAAGTTTTGAAATGCTGAAACGCTAAAATGGTAGTCGGTACTAAAACGGCGACTTGTTTTCCGTTATCAACCGCTTTAAAAGCCGCTCGAATGGCAACTTCTGTTTTTCCAAAACCAACATCTCCACACACCAAACGATCCATGGGACGTTCACTTTCCATATCGGCTTTTACATCTTGTGTTGCGGTGGATTGATCGGGCGTATCTTCATACAAAAACGAAGCTTCTAACTCGTGTTGTAAGTATGTATCTGGACCGTATTGAAATCCTTTTTGAGTACGTCTTTTCGCATACAATTCAATTAAATTATACGCAATATGTTTGACGCGTGCTTTGGTTTTTTGTTTGAGTTTTTTCCAAGCGCCTGAACCGAGTTTGTATATTTTTGGCGGTTTTCCGTCTTTTCCGTTGAACTTAGAAATTTTATGTAGCGAGTGAATGCTCAAGTATAAAATATCGCGTTCGCCATAAATTAACTTGATCGCTTCTTGTTTTACACCTTCGACATCGATCTTTTTTAAGCCGCCAAATTTTCCAATTCCGTGGTCAATATGTGTAACATAATCGCCCACTTCCAAATTGGTCAATTCTTTCAGCGTGATCGCTTGCTTTTTAGCGTATCCATTTTTTAAATAAAATTTGTGATACCGCTCAAAAATTTGATGATCGGTATAACAAATTATTTTTTGAGTATGATCTACAAAGCCTTGATAGAGTGGAAGCACTACTGTTTTGTAATGCACTTTTTGTCCCACATCATCAAAAATATCATGAAAACGTTTCGCTTGTTGTTCGCTTACGCAGGTGATATAGTTGGTATATCCTTTTTCGTGATTTTCATCTAAATTTTCAATCAGTAAATCAAATTGTCGATTGAATGAAGGTTGTGGCGTTGTATTAAATCCTATAAATGTATCTGCTTTTAACAACGGATTTTCGGTCAATTCCACCATGGTATAGTCTAAAAATTGACGTTGTAATAAGGCTCTTGTGCAGAATAATTCTTCGGGTTTATTGTGTTTGACATCTTGCGATAATTCAGCGAAAGCGTCCGTAGCTTTTTTGAATAACGTATCAATTCTGCCTAACAATACTTCGGTATTTTTTACAAAAACAATCGTTTTTCCGGGAATGTATTTTAGAAAACTTTCGCGAGATTCTTGCAGTGCTTTGTTTTCAACATTCGGAATAATGGTGATTTTTTTTACTTTTTCTGTGGAAAGTTGCGTTTCTACATCAAACGTACGCATGCTGTCTACTTCATCGCCAAAAAATTCAATTCGGTAGGGTTCGTCATTCGAGAATGAAAATACATCTACAATTCCACCACGAACAGAAAATTCGCCAGGTTCTGACACAAAATCTACCCGATGAAAATTATATTCAAACAAGATTTCATTTACAAAATCGATCGATAATTTATCGTTTACTGAAATTTTGAGTGTATTTTTCTCCAATTCTTTTCGGGTCACTACTTTTTCAAATAGCGCATCCGGATACGTGACAATTAACGATGGTTTTTTTCGTGAATTGATACGGTTTAATACTTCTGCACGCAGCAATACATTTGCATTGTCCGTTTTCTCTATTTGATACGGTCTGCGGTAACTTCCAGGATAAAAAAGCACATCTTTATCATTCAGTAAATGCTCCAAATCATTTAAGTAATACGCAGCTTCTTCTTTATCATTTAAGATAAAAATAAACGGCATGTCACTTTCTTTGAACGCTTCCGAAATTACGAACGATACACTAGAGCCAGTAAGGTCTTTAACATGTATTTTTTCTTCATTTTTGGCAATAGCTTTCCCCAATTTCCTTAGTTCAGGAGATTGTTTAAAATGCTGCGAGATTTTAGCGATACTCACGGATGTGAAAATTTTAGCTACAAATATACTATGCAGGTATTGTAATTTATAGCAAATTGGCAGAAAATTTGTCCTTTTTGAGTGATAGTAAAAAAACATACAAATTACACGTAATAAATTATTATATTTACACGTAAAACAAATGAAATGGACAAAAAGCTCACATTGAGTTTAGACAAAACGATTATTGTAAATGCAAAAAAATATGCTAAATCGAACAATATTAGTTTGTCAAAACTTATTGAATCTTATTTAATGGCATTGACCAAACACAAAAAAGAGGTAACGGAAATTACACCTTTAGTAGAAAGTTTGAGTGGCGTGATAACGTTGGATGAAGATGTTGATAGCAAAGACTCGTATACCGAATATTTAATGGAGAAATACAAATGAATAGGTTGTTGATTGACACAAACATCATTATTGATTTACTTTCGAAAAGAGAAAAATTTTACGGCGAAGCTGCTGAATTATTTTCGCTTGCGGACAAAAATCAACTTGAATTGACAACGTCATCATTGACTTTTGCAAATACAAATTACATTCTTTCAAAACTGACATCAGCAACAGAATCTAGGGAAATTTTAAGAAAGTTTAAAGTACTTGTTGAAGTATTAGATTTGAATGATAAAATAACAGAATTAGCTTTGAGCGATACTAATTTTACAGATTTTGAAGATGGATTACAATATTACTCTGCTATTGAAAATGAAATTGATGTGATTATAACACGTAACAAAAAAGATTTTAAAAACTCAAAAATTCCAGTTTTAACCGCAAAAGAGTTTTTAGCAAAGCAACGCACGATTCGCTAAAAAATAAAATTTTATTTAATAAACTTTTGATCATTTAGAGATATAATTTCATAATAAAAATAATAAACTAACAGACCAAAAAAGACGCAAGATTATTTATATTTGCAATATTAAAAATTAAGAAATGTCTATATCAGATTTATATTCAAGTGGATTTCGTGAGCGAAATCAAGATCATTTTGCGGCGATTGTTCGTGTAGCAATGAGTGATGGTGTAATTTCAACAGAAGAGAAAGCGTTTTTAGATAGAATGGCTAGAAGTTTGGACATCTCTGAAAGTGATTACAAAGAAATTTTAAAAGATTACAAATCACATCCAATCAATCCGCCAACGATGTATAATGAACGTTTAGAGCGTTTGTATGATTTGGCGCGCATGGTATATGCAGATCACGAGTTAGGGCCAAAACAAACCTTAATGTTAGAGCGTTTGGGAACTGGTTTAGGATTTTCTCCAGAAAATGTTCCGTATGTAGTACACAAAGCATTATTGTTGGTAAGTAAAGGTGTAGATGCTGACGATTTTAAAGATGAAATCAAAAATATGAATCGTTAATTAGAACGATATACTTCACAAAAAAACCGAGCAAATTGCTCGGTTTTTTTGTGCGTATTATTTTAAATATTTATAAATTTTATTCAATAAGGTTGTTTCATCAAAGGGTTTTTCGATGATATCATTCATGCCCATTTTTTTGTAGCGTTTTTTGTCGTCATCATATAAATTTGCCGTAAGTGCTAAAATGGGAATCGTTTTGCAATTTTGAACTGGAAGTGAGCGAATCATTTTTGTCAATTCGTCTCCGTGTGTTCCTGGCATGCGAATATCCATCAAAATTAAGTCATATTCGTTGTGAATGACACTTTCAATCACATCTTCGCCATTACTGATAATATCTAAGAAAAAATGACCTTCTTGTGCTAGTATTTTTAAAACTGCCATTTGTGCCAATTCGGAATCTTCTGCAAGTAAAATATTGTACTTTTCTTTCGATAAGAAGTTATTATGCTCCATAGCAGATTTTTCTTCTAAGCACGTATTTTCTTGATTTATAGGATATTTAAAGTTCATATTTACTTTAAATTCTGAACCTACATTTTCTTCACTTTCTACCGTAATTTTTCCATCCATCAACTCAACTAAACCTTTTACAATAGACAAACCAAGTCCTGTGCCTGAATATTTTTGCGCATTATTGAGCTGTGTAAAGCTATTAAATATAAGATCAATTTTTTTAGGAGAAATGCCAATTCCGGTATCTTTTACGCTGATATTTAAGTTTACTTTTCGCGCTCTGCGTTGATTTTCACTAATGGATAGGATGACTTTTCCCGTGGCTGTAAATTTGAACGCATTTTCAAGTAAATTTTCAAAAATTTGCTTGATGCGTGTTTTATCGCCTTCAAAATAGGTTGGGATTTTTTGGTCAAAATCGACTTCAAACTCAATGTCTTTTTGCTTTGCTTTTACGCTATACGTAAACTCCAGCATTTCAATTAGTTTGTGAAAATCGAATAATTCTTCATCAATAGAAAGCTTACCAACTTCTATTTTTGACATTTCTAAAATGTCGCCAATCATGTTTTTTAAATGATCTGCGGATGATTTGATGACTTCAACATAATCTTGTTGCTCCGTTGACATTTGTGTTTTTTGCAATACTGAACAAAATGCAGTGACACCAGTTAACGGATTGCGCAATTCATGACTGAAATTTGCAATGAACGTATTTTTAAAGTCTTCTTTTTCTTTAAGATATTTATTTTTGAGTTCTAAAATTTGCGAATTGATGACAGATTCGTTTCTGCTTTGCGCAACTTCTTGATAGTATTGATAATGATCCGAAAAATCATGAATAATGATCAATGTTGGTTGCCCATTGGCAAACGTTTTAAACTCTATATCACACGTATATTCTTTTTTATTTTCTAAATGAATACAGGTAAACTTGATATCGTTGTCTTCTTGTAGGTCAAAATAAGAAGCAAGTCCTTCAAAAAATGGACTTATTGAACTGATTTCATCTCCTTTTTTTAATGGAAATAAGAGGTTGTCACTTTCAATTACCTTTCCTGTTTCGTCAATAGTTATGAACTGTGTTCTTGGGTGAAAGTACTTTCCTTTGTAGGTTTCTAACATAATTATTATTTCGCAAGTTCTTTTGCCAATGTAGTAAATAAGGCGTCTACTTTATCGCCTGTTTTTGCACTTGTAAAAAAGTCAGGTGCAACACTAAAATCTGTTGCATTTTCTTTTAAATAATCCTTCGGAAGTAAGTCTATTTTATTTCCAACAACTTTTAAAGGCGTGCCGGCATATTGATTTGTTAGGTAGGTAATATCGTCTTCTAAATTTTCAAAAGTTGCAGGTCGTGTTACATCAAAAACATAGATAAAACCATGTGTTCCCAATAAATAGGAAGCTCTTGTTTTTTTGATGTCGTCATAACCTTCTAAATCCCAAATAATTAGGGAAACCGTTTCATCAGGCGCAATATTGACGTCTTTTTTTAAGATGTGAACTCCAATAGTCACTTTATAGTCTGTGGTAAACGAATTTTCAACAAACTGTCTTATTAACGAGGATTTACCCACACCAAAGTGCCCAAGTAAGATTATTTTTTTAGAGGTTTTCATTCGTACTAAAGTAGAATTCTAATTCGTTAGTAATGTCTTTTTCTTGTATCTCACTTAAATTATCAAATAAATTCAAGAAATTGTCTGTAAAATTAAAGATTATATCTTGAATTTTATTTTTAAAGATAAGATTATATTCTCCGGAAATGGCAACAGCAATATAAAATGACACAAAACTCTGGATATGAATGTGATACAATTCATATTCAATCAACTCTAAATTTTGACTCTTTTCGTTAAACGCATCTTCCACAAAACTTTTAATAGCGGTTAGCATTCCCGAAATCATATCTTTATCAATGGTTTCCCTTTTGGTGTATTGTCCAATGAGCATTCCTGAATTTTTTTCAATGACCAATACTTGTTCTACTTGCGAGATAGACGATAATTGACTCAGTAATAATTCTTCTTCTTTGACACCGCCAAACCACGATTTGAATTTTCGTTTCCAGCTGTTTGCCGAAAAACTATCTTCCAATTGTTTGTTGATGCGCTCGGTAAGCAAACTAATTTCTTGTGAAATGTACTTTTTGATCATTTTACCCATAATTGGGTACAAAGCTTCTACGACCTGATCTTTAGAGTTTTTAATTTGTTCCGAAAGCGTTTTTGTAATGGTAGGACCGAGTGTTTTTGGAATTTGTTCGGTAAACTCAATTAGCTTTTCGTCAATAATTGGATTTACTTTACTAGAAAGCTTTTGTTGTTGGTGGATTAAATCTTCAAGTGCTTTAATTTTAGCGTGTATTGATTCCGCATACGCACGATCATCCGTGAGTAACAAATCTTTTAACAACGCTAATTTATCATCTTCCGTCATAAATACACAATAAGATTTATGTTGGATTTTATTCCTTTCCTATTTTTTCACCAAGGCTTACTAATAATTGACCTAATTGTCTTCGATCTACTTTTTTCTCATCCATATCATCTAATTTATCATTGATATTGGATTCCAATTCGGTAATGCGAATATTCAAGTCGGTACTTAGGTTGTCTATATTTTGAATTAATTCCGAGCGAACTTCCTCAATAAAGGTTTCTAAAGCTTTCTTTTTGGCAAGAATGTCATTTTTAATATTATCAAACTCAGAATTATAAGCTTGAATATTTTCTCCAAAAATTAAATTCTTGATTGCTTCAATCTTCGTAGATGGATCTACAAAATTAGGATTTGCGTGCTCAGCATCTGTGTTTTGACCTTTTGTTGCCATTTAGAAATTTTTTAGTGTACTTGGATTTCTCACAAATGTAGTAATTTTTGGCAAAGTTGGTACTTTTACTGTGAGTTCTTCATAAACTCCTTTGCTTTTTCTACCATTTTACGACTTCCGCAGAAAATAGCAACTCGTTGGTGTAAGGCTGTTGGCTTAATATCCATAATGCGTTGAAAGCCATCTGTAGCCAATCCGTTTGCTTGTTCTGCTAAAAACGCCATCGGATTGCATTCGTATAATAAACGAAGCTTTCCTTCTGGAGCTTTGGCAGTTTGTGGATAAATATAAATGCCGCCTTTAATCAAATTTCTATGAAAATCAGAGACTAACGAACCTATATAGCGCGATGTATACGGTCGGTCGCCTTCTTCTTCTTGACAATATTTTATGTACTTTTTAACGCCTAATGGAAAATGCGCATAGTTTCCTTCGTTGATAGAATAAATAGTTCCTGTTTCTGGAAATTGCATACTTGGATGCGATAAATAAAACGTTCCAATTGCGGGATTTAGTGTGAAGCCATTCACGCCATGTCCTGTGGTGTATACTAACATGGTAGAGGTTCCGTAAATTACATAACCAGCCGCTACTTGTTTATTTCCTTCTTGAAGAAAATCTTCCAACGTTACGGGTGTTCCAACAGGCGTAATTCTTCTATAAATAGAAAAAATAGTTCCAACAGAAACATTTACATCAATATTTGAGGAACCATCTAGCGGATCAATCAAAACCACATATTTATTCTGATTATTTTCATCCAAACTATTAATGGCAATAAAATCATCATTTTCTTCCGAACCAATTCCGCAGACAATATTTCTATTAATTAAGGTTTGAATAAACTTTTCATTGGCGTACACATCAAGTTTTTGTTGATCTTCACCCTGAATATTCGTTTCGCCAACAGCGCCAATAATATCAACCAAACCTGCTTTATTTACTTCGTGATTCACAACTTTTGCTGCCAATCGAATGGAATTAATCAATCTAGAAAGTTCTCCAGAAGAATATCTAAATTCTTGCTGATTTTCAATAATAAATTCTCCTAAGGTTTGATTTTTTTTAGCCATTTTGTTCTAGGTTGTTTCTAAGATCACAAATATCGATAATTTTGTAAAACTATAACGTTTTCGTAGAAATTATAATTTTAGGCTTGTTACCTTTGTGTAAAGATTTAAAAAAATGAAATATACAATCCGTGAAGCAACCAAAGCTGATGTTCATGCTATTTTTAGATTGATTGAAGAATTAGCCATTTTCGAAAAAGAACCAGAAGCTGTCATTATTACACCAGAAATGTTGTTAAAAGACGGTTTTGGAACTTCGCCAAAGTTTCATTGCTTTGTAGCAGAATCGCCAGACGATACTGAATCAAGTTCAGCACAGGAGATTGTTGGAATTGCATTGGTATATATGCGCTATTCTACTTGGAAAGGTGAAGTTTTACATTTAGAAGATTTAATTGTGAGTGAAAAAAAACGCGGACAAGGAATCGGAAGTTTGTTACTTACAGAAGTCATTAAATACGGAAACCAATTAGGTGTCAAACGCATCAGTTGGGAAGTGTTGGATTGGAATACGCCAGCCATTGATTTTTACGAATACATTGGCGCAAACGTCATGCGTGACTGGCATGTAGTACAATTGGACGAACAAGGAATTCAAAATTATTTGGCGAAAAAGTAGATCTCGATACAACGAATCACAGATTCGCCACTCGATCTGACGCTAGAAAACAAATAATAAAAAGGCGAACATCCAAAGCGTCACTTCGAGTGATTTTCTGTCACATTGAACGTAGTTGAAATGGATAGAAAATTGTATCGAGAAGCAGGTTAAAAAAAGAACCATAGTTACGTCAAAATAGATCTCGATACAACGAATCACAGATTCGCCACTCGATCTGACGTTTAGGAATAACTTAGAAAACAAATAATAGATCAAAAATCCAAAGCGTCACTTCGAGTGAATTTGTGCAACAAATTTGTATCGAGAAGTACCAGAAAGTCAGGATTTTATATTGAACTAAAGCGATTAAGAATAGAGATATGAAAATATTCAAATTTGGTGGTGCCTCTGTAAAAGACGCCAATGGTGTTAAAAATCTTGTAAAAGTGTTGCAAGAAGTTGGCTATGCAAACACACTTATTGTTATTTCTGCGATGGGAAAAACAACGAACGCTATCGAAGAAGTGATTAAAAATTATTTTGAGGAGAGCAAGGAATTAGGAGCTTCCATTCAAGAAATTGCTAAATATCACAATGAAATTTTACTAGAATTGTTTCCAAACGAACAACATCAAATTTATAGTGATGTCAAAAAATTATTTGAAGAAATGCAAGGGTTTTTGGGACGAAACAAATCGCCTGATTATAACTATGTATATGATCAATTAGTGTCGTTTGGTGAATTGATTTCTACAAAAATTGTGAGTGCGTATCTCAATAGTATTTCGCTTGAAAATACATGGTTAGATGTTCGAGAACTTATCAAAACGGATACAAACTATCGTGACGCAACCGTCAATTGGGACGTGACACAGCAAAACATCAAACAAAACGTAAATGTAAACAAACTCAATATTACACAAGGGTTTATTGGAAGTGATCCCAATAATTTTACAACGACCTTAGGACGTGAAGGTTCGGATTATACAGCGGCTATTTTTGCCTATTGTTTAAATGCCGAAAGTGTGACGATTTGGAAAGATGTGCCAGGAGTTTTAAATGCCGATCCGCGTTATTTTGAAAACGCACAATTACTACACAAAATATCATACAGAGAAGCCATTGAGTTGGCATTTTATGGCGCTTCGGTCATTCACCCAAAAACATTACAACCATTACAGCGAAAGGAAATTCCGTTATTTGTAAAATCGTTTTTAAATCCAAAAAATGATGGAACAGCGGTCACAAAAGGAATGGGAATTACGCCAAACGTTCCATGTTTTATCGTGAAAAAAAATCAAGTATTAATATCACTTTCTTCCTTAGATTTTTCATTCATTGTAGAAGAAAATATCAGTGAAATTTTCAAATTATTGAGCGACTGTAAAATGAAAGTTGATGTCATTCAAAACTCCGCCATTAGTTTCTCGGTATGTGTAGATAACAAATTCAACAATCTAGAAAAATTACTCAATACATTGCGTTCAAAATTCAAAGTAACACACTATGAAAATGTGTCTTTATATACCATACGTCACTTTACAGAATTAGCAATTGCAGGATTACAAAAAGAAAAAGAAATTTTACTAGAACAGCGAGCAGAACAAACCATTCAGCTAGTTGTGAAATAAATAACATGAATTGAGGTTGTTTTTGCTATATTTGTAATTCGCCTTAAAATAAAAACATGGGATTGGTAACTGCTAAAGAAGTTGCAAAAGCTATCAAAGTAGACAAATACGGTTTTATCGGAACCTTCGTTGGTTGGATTCTGATGAAAGTGTTGCGCATATCTGATATGAATAAAATTTATGATAAGCACAAGCATTTGGATCACTTAGAATTTCTGAATGCGCTGTTAAATGAATTCCAGATTAAATTTGAAATTCCAGAGGAAGACTTAAAACGACTTCCAAAAGATGGTGCATACATCACGATTTCCAATCATCCACTTGGTGGAATTGACGGAGTTTTGTTACTAAAATTGATGCTTGAGCAACGATCTGACTATAAAATTATCGCAAATTTCTTATTACAACGTATAGATCCGATAAAGTCACACATTATGCCCGTGAATCCTTTTGAAGATCACAAAGAAGCAAAATCAAGTTTGGCAGGTTTCAAACAATCTATCATGCACTTGCGTGAAGGAAAACCACTAGGAATTTTTCCAGCAGGAGAAGTTTCAACCTATAGAGATGGACGCTTAATTGTTGATAAACCTTGGGAAGAATCTGCAATGAAACTCGTAAAAAAGGCGAAAGTTCCAGTAGTTCCAATTTACTTTCATGCAAAAAACAGTCGTATATTTTACCGACTTTCTAAAATTAGCGATACGTTCCGAACGGCAAAATTACCGTCTGAAGTATTAACCCAAAAAAATAGAGTCATCAAAGTACGCATCGGAAAACCAATTTCTGTAGCCGCACAAGAAGAACATGAAAGCCTAGAGGATTTTACAGAATTTTTACGCAAAAAAACATACATGTTGTCCAACACGTATGAAAAGCAAAACTTATTGAGTAAAGTGCCTACTTCCTTAAAAATTCCAAAACCACCAAAGGATATTATTACGCCTGTTTCTACGGAATTAATTCAAGAAGAAGTAAAAAGTTTATCAAAAGAACATCACTTATTAACGAGTAAAAACTACCAAGTATTTCTGGCGGAAGCCTCTGAAATTCCCAATGTATTACGGGAAATTGGTAGACTGCGTGAAATTACCTTCCGAGAAATCGGCGAAGGAACCAACAAAGCCATTGATTTAGATCAGTTTGATTACTATTATCATCACATGTTTTTGTGGGATAGCGAAGCAAAACTATTGGTTGGCGCATACCGAATGGGCTTGGGAAGTCAAATATTTGCTAACCACGGAATCGATGGTTTCTATCTGCAAGACTTATTTCGCTTTGAGCCAGAATTGCACAAAATGATGAGTCAATCCATTGAAATGGGAAGAGCATTCATCGTGAAAGAATATCAACAAAAACCAATGCCATTATTTCTTTTATGGAAAGGAATTGTGCATACCACTTTGCGTTATCCAGAACACAAATATCTCATTGGCGGTGTAAGTATCAGTAATCAATTTTCAAACTTCTCCAAATCACTTATGATTGAGTTTATGAAATCGCATTATTACGATCCATACATTGCACAATACATTCATCCGAAAAAAGAATTCAAAGTCAAGCTGAAAGATGCAGACAAAGACTTTATTTTTGATGAAACAGAAGCCGATTTGGTAAAGTTTGACAAAATCATTGACGAACTCGAACCAGGAAACTTGCGTTTGCCTGTGCTGATTAAAAAGTACGTCAAACAAAATGCAAAAGTAGTCGCTTTCAATGTAGATCCGCTATTCAACAATTCAGTGGACGGTTTGATGTACATTCGCATTGCTGATCTTCCAGAAAGTACCGTAAAACCTGTGATGGAAGAATTTCAAGCAGAATTAGAACGCAGATTAAGTGCCAACGACGAAGAAGAATAAATGATGATGCATTGCATAAAATTTCTTTTCAATCCAACAAATTTTAAAAAACAAACGATGTCAATTCAGTTGACACATATTCACATAAATACAAACGTATAACATCTGATTCAACAACAAAACAAACAACACAGATGAAAATAATATCATACAACGTAAACGGAATTCGAGCAGCCATAAAAAAAGGATTCTTAGAATGGTTACAACAGGCAAATCCTGATGTGATTTGTCTACAAGAAACAAAAGCAGAAAAAGAACAACTTGATATTGAGGCTTTTGAAGCAGCAGGTTATCCGTACAGTTATTGGTTTAGTGCCCAAAAAAAAGGCTATAGCGGCGTTGCAATTTTGTGTAAACAAGAACCTAAAAATATAGTCTACGGAACAGGAATTGAATCTATGGATTTTGAAGGTCGCAACTTGCGTGTTGATTACGACAACATTTCTATCATGAGTATGTATTTGCCGTCCGGAACCAATGACGATCGATTGAGTTTCAAATTTCAGTACATGGACGAAATCAAGGAATATTTAACAGCATTACGCAAAGAAATACCAAACTTGGTGGTTTGTGGCGATTACAACATCTGTCATCAAGAAATTGATATTCACAATCCAAAAATGAAAGGCGTTTCAGGATTCTTACCAGAAGAACGTAAGTGGATTGGAAGTTTTATCGACAGCGGTTTCATCGATTCATTTCGTCATCTCAACAAAGAACCCGATCATTACAGTTGGTGGAGTTATCGTGCAAATTCGCGAAATAACAACAAAGGTTGGCGAATTGACTACAACATGGTCAGTGAACCTTTAAAAGAAAATATTATCAGAGCCACCATTTTACCAGAAGCCAAACATTCAGACCACTGTCCAATTTTGGTGGAAGTAGATGTCTAGCCTTTTGGGCATTTCCTCCGTAAAAAAACGGAGGTCAGGCTTTCGCCACTCGCTTTTTGAAAACCGTCATTCCTGCTTGGGCAGTAATAACAGTTTCCAAAAGAGCTCAAACAAAGGCTCAATCCTTAATGCGGAATTGAGCAATCATGAACATTTGAACAAGAAAAAATGAAATACACAACACTACCAAAAACAGACATAAAAGTTAGTAAAATTTGCCTTGGAACCATGACGTGGGGAAACCAAAACACGGAAGCCGAAGGTCATGAACAAATGGATTATGCCGTTGCACAAGGCGTGAACTTTTTTGATACTGCCGAATTATATCCAGTGCCAGCAACCGCAGAAACATACGCAGAAACCGAACGCATTATCGGAAACTGGTTCAAAAAAACAGGAAATCGAGACAAAATAGTATTAGCGTCAAAAATTGCTGGTCCAGGCGATTACACAGCACACATTAGAACCAATGGTTTCAAACCAGCAGCTATCAAAGATGCGGTAGAAAACAGCTTAAAACGTTTGCAAACCGATTACATTGACTTATATCAATTGCATTGGCCAGAACGCAACGCAAACTTTTTCGGCACACGCGATTACAAACACGATCCAAACGATCCTTGGGAAGACAATTTCAATGAAAGTTTACACGCGTTAGACGCAATGATCAAAGAAGGGAAAATTCGTCAAGTTGGAATCTCTAACGAAACGCCTTGGGGAACGATGCGCTATTTGGAAGAATCTAAAAAAGGATTGCCAAGAATGATTACCATTCAAAATGCGTATTCACTTTTGTGTAGAAGTTTTGAAACGAGTTTGGCAGAAGTTGCCATGCGTGAAGAAATTGGTTTATTAGCCTATTCACCGCTTGGTTTTGGTGTCCTTTCGGGAAAATACTTAGGAGGAAAACAGCCTGCTGAAACACGATTAACCTTATTTCCACGCTTTGCACGTTACAGCGGAAAAGAAGCTACAGAAGCTACCGAAAAATATGCTGCGGTTGCCAAAAAGTACAACTTGAGCTTGCCACAAATGGCGTTGGCGTTTATCAATCAGCAACCATTTTTGACAGCAAATATCATTGGAGCCACTAAAATAGGGCAACTCAAAGAAAATATTGCAAGTATCGATCTCAATTTGTCACAAGAAGTCATTGACGAAATCAACGCAATTCATAGTAGCATTCCGAATCCGGCACCGTAAAATTAGACCGCTATCGCTGTTAGAATTGATACTTCTTTGCAAGATGAGTTCTTATAAAAAACCACATTGCACAGTTGTCATATTTGCGTTACTTTTATCATGACAAGAAGTTGAAAAAAGCTTCTGTTATCACACTGGTTCATATAAAAAAAACGATGGAACATTTATTAACAATTATCAGCAGTATCATTCTAATTTCATTAATTGGAGCATTAATATTTAAAGAAAAATTTAGAAAAGATATCTTAGTTTCTGAAGGAGAAGCTACTATTTTCGGAATTTTAAATGTAAAAGGAGTTGCTATTATAGTGCTTACTGGACTCTTTTTGGGTTCGCTAATTTGGTCAACTAGTAACAACTCAAAAAAGTTACCCGACAACCTTTCAAAGACTGTTTATCAAAATCAATTATCACATTTCAATCAGATAAAAACCATTTGTAATAGTATAAACCGTGAAGTGTTTAATTTTTACAACTCAAGAGGTTATCTTAAAGGATTCTCCGAAGGTTTTATCAATACGATACCAGCTTCTGTTGATTACAATCAAAAAATAAGCAGTATTATTCAGCAAGCTTCTTCTAGTTTTATAAGTAATTATAGAAAAAGTTTACAGATCCTAGATGCTATAAAAGATGAAGCATTTCAAGACATTATTGAGCATTATAAAAATATAAATTTAGCCATACAAGAAGGAGATATTGAAGCGTATAATCAATTAATAGAAACAACTCCAACAGAGTTAATTGAGTTAAAAAACCTAGATGATATAATTTCAAAAATTTCGAAAAGAGAAGATAAAGGTATTGATGATTACTTAAACGAAATGAACAGATTTATCTCGAAAAAGTAAACAAAATAGCGACAAATCAATGTGTTTTTATAATAGAAAATACTCGCCATGGAAAAACTGAAATTATACTTTGCCCAATCAGGATTTAACGATAATGACATTGAAAAAATTGTCCATTCATTTCATTGCAAGCATTTTGAGAAAGGAGATTTTTTTGTCAAAGAAGGACGTGTGAGTAATCAATTGGCATTTATTGACGAAGGTTCTTTTCAATATTATTCACTTTCAAAAGGAGAAGAAAGAACAACGTATATTGCAATGCAAAATTCCTTTGTGGCATCACTTTTAAGCTATTTGCAAGAAGTGCCTTCAAGAGAAAATATAAGAGCATTGACACATTCGGTATTGTGGATTATTGATAAAAAAAGTGTCACACAGCTTCAAAATGAAATTCCCGCATTCAAAGACTTTTATATCGGACTTATTGAATGGCAAATTTGCTGTATTGACAAAAGTAAGTTTGACTTGATTACGCTGACAGCAGAAGAACGCTATAAAAAATTAATGGACGAAGAACCTGAAATTTTACAGCAAATTCCGTTACAATACATCGCCTCTATGATGGGAATTACACAAAGACATTTAAGCAGAATTAGAAATAATATTTAAAACAAATCACTTTTAGACATTTGTCTAATATTAGCTAAGTAGCATATCCGAAGTTTGCATCGTCATTAAAAATAAAAAGATATGCAAAAAAATGTTTTACTCGGTTTGTTGCTATTCACAATTAGCACAACTTTTGCGCAAGATAGATTTCCAAAAAATCAATTAAGCATCAATGGATTTAGAAACCCGTCAATTGGTGTAGAATTTCAACGCAATCAATTTTCAATTCACGCAGGTTATTATCCTACCAACTTTGAAAGTGGCGTTACTACCGAATTTTTAAAAGCAGGCGTTAACTATTGGTTTTTACCGGTAGATAAAAAAGAAATGCCTTCTTCTTTCTATGGCGGTTTGTCGTATTTACGAGGATTGACAAGAGATTATAAAGATAAAAACGCTTTGGGAATAGAAGCTGGCTTTCGTTGGTATGTTTGGAAAGGTTTAAACTTTCGATTGGGCGTTATTGCGCTTGCAGCAGAAGGACAAAAGTTGCAAATCAATCCTACGCCAAGCATTAGTTATTCATTCAACTTCTAAAAGAGTTTTAAAACTAAAAAAGCATTGGAGTTTTACGAATTATTGAAGTCGTTTACGAGTGATCGTATCAATCTTTAATTTCAAAACCTCTAATGCTTTTTTAATGGTGAAAAAGGCTTGAAAAATATTGACAAATCAATCAAAATTGATGAAAAGTCAATTCATTTTTGAATCGTTACATACTTTAATCTTTCAATGAATTGATTAAAACAAATGCGAAACCAACTCTTCAATTCGTGAAATTAAAACAACTTTAATTTTAGTGTTTTTTAATGATATTTTATTGTATTTAGATGCAAAAAACGTTTTAAAACCTAGTTTTTCAGCTTCTAAAATTCGTTGATCAATTCGGTTTACAGGACGAATTTCTCCTGCCAATCCAATTTCCGCAGCAAAACAATTGGTCTTGGAAATTTCTTCATCTTCATTGCTCGATAAAATTGCCGCAACAACCGCCAAATCAATCGCCGTATCATCAATACTAATTCCGCCCGTAATATTTAAAAAAACATCTTTTGCCGCCAATTTAAAACCTGCTCTTTTTTCTAAAACTGCCAATAACATATTCAAACGTTTGGCATTATACCCTGTGGAACTTCGTTGTGGCGTTCCATAAACTGCCGTGCTGACCAATGCTTGAATCTCAATCATTAACGGTCGTGCGCCTTCTAATGTAGCGGCAATTGCTGTTCCGCTGAGTTCGTCTTCATTTTTAGAAATTAAAATTTCTGAAGGATTGTGAACTTCGCGCAAACCATCGGGTAACATTTCGTAAATGCCTAATTCCGAAGTAGATCCGAAACGATTTTTGAGCGAACGCAAAATGCGATATACATGATTGCGATCGCCTTCAAACTGTAAAACCGTATCCACCATGTGTTCTAAAATTTTGGGGCCGGCAATATTTCCGTCTTTTGTAATATGTCCAATCAGCAACACAGGTGTGCCACTTTCTTTGGCAAACTTGATGAGCTCCGTAGTACATTCTCGAATTTGAGAAATGCTTCCCGCAGACGATTCAATGTAATCTGAATGCAAGGTTTGAATGGAATCAATGATGACAATATCAGGTTCAATTTCAGAAATTTGCTTGAAAATATTTTGCGTTTTCGTTTCGGTCAACACAAAACAATTTGAGTTTTTTTGACTGATGCGTTCTGCGCGCATTTTAATTTGCTTCTGACTTTCTTCCCCAGAAACATACAACGTTTTATACGGTAATTTTAACGAAATTTGGAGTAATAACGTACTTTTTCCAATACCAGGTTCGCCACCTAAAAGAATTAAGGATCCTGGTACAATTCCGCCACCTAACACTCTGTCCAATTCCTGATCGGACGTTGGCATGCGTTTTTCTGAAGTGGAACTTATTTCGTGGATTAAGGTTGGTTTTGAAACCCGCGAAACTCCTTTTTCTTGTTTTTGCCAATTGGCTTTTACTTCTTTTTGAATGACTTCTTCTACAATGGTATTCCACTGTTTGCATGAAGAACATTGTCCTTGCCATTTTGCGAATTGCGATCCGCAGTTTTGACAGAAAAAGGTTGTTTTTACTTTTGCCATATTACCAACCGAAGTCTTGTTTGAGTTTGTCTGCTTTTTCAAGCATTAAATCTTTCGTAATAAAATCGATTGCGTTCATGCTAAAACCATTTTGGTACATGCGCAATGCTTTTTTGGGTTCGCCGCTTTTTTCATGAAATTCTCCCATAAAAAAGTGAAATAATGCCGTATCGGGATATTCTTTTTTTGCGAGTTTGGCTAATAATTTTAAATCATCCGTTTTTTCTGTTTTGCGAACTGCGGAATAAATTGCCATGAAATCATTGACAGAAACACGTTTTTCAAAGCCAAAAAGATTTTTAATGGTTTCGTATTTATCGTTCAAATATAAATACGGTGACGTACTTAAGGTTGAAATTTTCTCTTTGTATTCTTTCACACTGATTGGGCGATAGATAGAAAATATTTGACTCATGGCTCTCGGAATTGCCTGAACGGCTAATGAGTTGTGATTTGCTTCTGTGAAATCGTCATAATAGTAGAAAATATTTTCGTTTTTTATCGCGCTTAGCGATGAATTTAAGGCGCGAATTCGCTCTGCATCTTTTTTAGTATCTTCTTCGGCAGTCGCCAAATAATAGAATTTTTTTGTTTCAAATTCACCCAAACGAGTTGCAATGCGTTCTTCCATTTTTGGGGCAAATGATGGACTTAAATTGATGTAGGCATCAAATAATGGCACTTCTTTAAATAGGTAATAATTTGCAAAATTGGCGGTTAAATCGTGTCCGACAATCATTTTAAAATTGGCGGTATTGTAATTTTTCTCTACAAACGGAATCAATTCCATTCCGATAAACTCAAAAAAGTCAGCGCCTTTATCTTTAGGAAGTCCATTCGCATCATCATACATACAATCGCGTTCACGATCTTCCATTTTGTATTGATTTACTCCAACCACAATACATTCGGGCATTTCGTCCCAATAACTATAATAGTGCATATTCGCTACAACGCTTTCAAAAAGATAATGTGCATCCAAAACCACAATAATTGGATATACTTTTTCATCCGAATATCCTTCCGGAATATACAATTGGATATCACGAGTTTCGTTGAGTTTTTTTGAAGCTAGTTTTTCGATTTTAGTTTGCGCATTCGTGAAGGTAAACGCTACAAATGCAACAAGTAGCATGACATACTTTTTCATGGGAATGATAGGTTGGTTTAGAGTAGCAAGTTAAAGATTATTTTTTGCTATTAAAAATAGGTAAGTAAAGAAAAGATAATCCGCCCATAATAATGACCATTAAGGTTTGCGACGACCACATAATCCAACCAAAGGCTTCACTTGGTACTTTTGCCAAGCCAAAGAGTGAAAATGCACCTGCTACGGCAATTGGATATAAGCCAATTCCGCCATTGGTAGCAGCAATGCTGAAGCTTCCGGCAATAAACCCAATTAAGATAGCGCCAGCAGGAACTTTTCCGTGTAAATCTTCTACTGAAAGAATCGTGACATAAAACATCAAAATGTACATTGCCCAAATAAAAAGTGTGTGGAATATAAATCCCCATTTGTTTTTCATCTTTAAAATACTCGTGGCTCCTTCGTAAATTCCTAAGATGAAATTCTTGATTTTTAACGCAATGCCAGTTTTCGCTTTTTTGATGAAAATAATCAATCCAATTCCGCCAATGATCACAATGGCTGATAAGATGATAATTTTTGTGGGATTGAAATTTTTTACGAGTAAATTCCAAATGAAATCAAACTGAATACAAAGTGTGATAGCAATTACAAATAACATAATGATGAGGTCTGCAACACGTTCGGCAACAATAGTTCCAAATCCTTTTTCAAACGGAATATCTTCGTAGTTTGTTAAGGTTAATGCGCGCAATGCTTCGCCAGATCGTGGAATTCCTAAGTTGGCTAAATACGCTATAAACACCGCCATAATACTGTTTGGATATTTTGGTTTATAGCCCATAGGTTCTAGCATGTATTGCCAGCGATATGCTCTGGATAAGTGACTTAATATTCCAAATAAAACGCCTAATGCAATCCAGTAATAATTAGCTTTCTTAAAATGATCTATAAGTTCATCCAAAGGTGTTTTGGACAATGAGTACCAAACTAAAAATACTCCCAAAAAAAGTGGGAGTATAATTTTAAGTGTTTTTGATACGGATATTTTCAATTACGTGAGTGTGTTATCTGCTTCGTTAGGAAAAACCAATGCGGGCTTGAACTGTTTTGCTTCTTCAATATCCATTATTGCATAAGTTATAAGAATGAGCACATCGCCTTTGGCAACTTTACGTGCAGCAGCGCCATTTAAGGTGATTTCTCCACTACCTCTTGGTCCTGGAATGGCATACGTTTCAAGGCGTTCTCCATTGTTATTATTTACAATTTGAACCTTTTCTCCTTGTATAATGTTGGCAGCATCCATAAGGTCTTCATCTATGGTGATGCTTCCAATATAGTTTAAATCAGCTCCTGTGACTTTTACTCTGTGTATTTTAGATTTTACTACGTGTATTTGCATGGTGCAAAGTTAATCAATTTAAAGTTTTTAATTCAATGCAATATTGTCAATTAGTCGAATGTTTTCGATAAAAGCAGCTATGAACACACGATATGTTTCATTTTTAGATTTTCGTTGAACTGTTTTCAAGTTTTTGCTATTTGCAATTTCCACGTATTCTAAAGTGAGTAACGGATGTTTGCTAAACTGTTTTTGAACCCATTCTTTTACTTTTAACGCACTTTTTGTACCAAACTTTTTCTTTGCTTCTAAAAGTGTTTTATAAATAAATGCACTTTCTTTTCGTGCATGATCGGACAAGCGTTGATTTCGAGAACTCATTGCCAAACCAGAAGCTTCTCGGAATATTTCGCAACCGATCACATTGACAGGTAATTTGTATTTGGAGACTAATTTTTTTATAATCATTAATTGTTGAAAATCCTTTTCGCCAAAATACGCATTATCAGGTGTAATAATTTCAAAAAGACGTTTTACAATCGTTCCCACACCGTCAAAATGACCCGTTCTAAATTTTCCTTCCATTTCAAATTCGAGTCCATCAAAACTAAATTTTTCCGCATTTATGTCCGAATTGTAGATGTCTTCCACACTTGGCGCGTATACAAATATTTTTTTTCCTAAAGTTTTTAGAAGTGCAACATCTGACTCTAAAGTTCTTGGATATTTCTCTAAATCCGAAGCATTGTCAAACTGAGTCGGATTTACAAAAACACTTACAAACACAATGTCATTATCAGTCATAGCGTTCCTTACAAGCGATAAGTGACCTCGATGAAGTGCGCCCATTGTAGGAACGAAACCAATAGTTTTACCTTCTGTTTTTTGTGCTTTTACAAAAGCTTTTAATGTATTTTGAGTATGGTATATAGTCATTTTTGAAAAAATTAACAGGCTGCAAACATAATATATTACTGTTAATCTGCATAATTTTTGTAATTTTGCATGTTTTATGCTTAATTATAAAGGAAAAGTATTTCTATGAATAATAAAAGAGTCTTGTACGTTTCATCTGAAGTTGTACCCTATTTGCCAGAAACAGAAATTTCATCAATGTCGTTTGAAGCACCAAAAATGGTAAATAGTAAAGGTGGACAAATAAGGATATTTATGCCACGTTTTGGGAATATCAATGAACGAAGACATCAATTGCACGAAGTAATACGTTTATCTGGAATGAACTTAGTGATTAATGACATGGATATGCCATTGATTATTAAAGTAGCTTCTATTCCAAAAGAAAGAATACAGGTATACTTTATTGACAACGAAGAATATTTTAAACGAAAAGCTACATTTACGGATGAAGATGGAAATTTATTTCCAGATAATGATGAACGCGCCATTTTCTTTGCAAAAGGTGTTATAGAAACCGTTAAAAAACTAAATTGGGCTCCAGATATCATACATGTTCATGGTTGGATGGCGTCATTATTACCTTTATACTTACGTAAGTATTACAAAGACGAACCCTTGTTTATAGATAGCAAAATAGTGACATCTGTATACAAACAAGAATTTGAAGGAACTTTAGATAAAGAAATGCTAAATAAAATCAAATTTGATAATATTGGTGATGGTAATGTGGAAATATTAGCGGAGCCAAACTACTCTAACCTGCTAAAAGTTGCTGTGGATCATTCGGATGCCGTAGTAATTGCATCTGAGGAAATTCCTGCTGATGTTCAAGAATATCTCACCGGTCTTGACAAACCCGTTCTTGAATATAAAAACAGTGAAGAATTTGCTGAAGCATACACTGATTTTTACAAAACAAAAGTTTTAATTTAGGTTAACAGATTATTTATGAACAGATTTAAGAAGACACTCACAGGTGCCTCAGCTATTCTTTTAATGGTGCTAGGTTTTGTTGCTTGTGACGATGAATTTAGTACCGTTGGAGGTGAAATTATTGAAAATAATAATTTCTCAACAGACTTATTTTCAGAAACCATGGTTCAAGCTTACAATAAGCGATTGAATCCAGTACAAACAAATGGATTGCCAGTATATCAACTAGGGAAAAACGTGGATCCTGTATACGGAACAACGTTTTCAAGTATTACCGTACAAGCAAGTTTAGTGGCAGGTACCGAAAATCCTGAATTTGGAGACTTGAGTCAAGCTGAAGAAGATGCCGATTTAACAGACTTTCCAGAAAATGAAATGGTTACTGAAGTTTGGTTAAACATTCCATTTTTTACAACAAGAAGTCTTAATGACGATAATGAAATTGAAGTAACCGTAGATTCTTTATACGGAAATCCTGAAGTACCTTTTACATTACGTGTACAAGAACTTACGTATTTTTTAAGAAGTATTGATACTGACGGAAATCCACAAGCTTATTTTTCAGATCAAGACTTTTCTGCATTTACCAATACATTACTTTATGAAAATACAGCGTATGTTATCAATCAAGAAGAAATTGAGGTGTTTGAATTAGACACAAATGGTGACGTAGTTCTTGATGCAAATAATGAACCTGTTGTAGAAGAAACATTATCGCCAAGAATTCGAGTGCCTTTAGATGCAGCTTTCTTCCAAGAGCGAATCATTAATAATGAAGGAAGTATCAAATTATCAAATAATAATGTTTTTAGAGCAGAAGATTTATTTAGAGGTTTACACATCACTGCGGATAACGCAGAGGCATTGATGTTGTTAGATTTTCAAAATGCAAACATTCAAATCAACTATACCTATAATAAAACAGAAACACAAGGAAATACGGATCCTACAGACGATCAAGCGGTGCCAGAAAGAGCTTCTTTTTCATTAAGCTTGTCTTCTGCAAACATTGTAAATACATTTTCTACACCTACTTTCGGACAAGATGTAACGGCAAATGAAAACAACTTATTTCTAAAAGGAGGAGAAGGTTCCATGTCAATTATTGAGCTTTTCGGACCAGATACAGACGGAAATGGTGTGGCAGATCAGTTAGAAGAAATTAGAGGAAACGGATGGATTATCAACGATGCAAATTTGGTATTCTACGTAAACAATGATATTCAAGTAGAAAGTGCTTATGATCCGCAACGTATTTATCTATACAATTTAGATGATGCCATTCCATTACAAGATTACTTTACAGATCAAACAGTAAATCCGGCAGCACCATCATTATCAAAAGTAATTCACGGAGGAATTTTAGAACGTGATGATGCAGGAAATGCAACACAATACAAAATTCGAATAACAGAACATATTAATAACGTCATCCGAAAAGATTCAACAAACGTTAAGTTTGGATTAGTTTCTTCTTCTGATATTCGTGTTATTTCAAGCGGACAAGTGCAAACAGCAGGTTCAAATTTTGATTTTGCACCAACGATCTCCATCATGAATCCATTTGGAACCGTATTACACGGAAGTACACCAGCTTCACCAGAAAACAAACGACTGAAGCTTGAAATATTCTATTCAATCCCAGAAAGCAATTAATATCAATTTTAAGAAAAAATTATGTGCGGAATCGTAGGTTATATAGGTCACAGAGAAGCGTATCCTGTGGTGTTAAAAGGTTTAAAAAGACTTGAATACAGAGGATATGATAGCGCAGGTGTTGCTATATACGATGGAAAAGACATCAAGTTATCCAAAACCAAAGGAAAGGTTGTCGATTTAGAAAATCGAATAAAAAACGAGATTACTGTTGACGGAACTCTAGCAATTGGTCATACACGATGGGCTACGCATGGTGAGCCAAATGACGTAAACTCACATCCACATTATTCGAACTCTGGTGAATTAGTTATCATTCATAATGGAATAATTGAAAATTATGATCCATTAAAACAAGAGTTAATCAATAGAGGATATCACTTCAATTCAGATACCGATACAGAAGTATTGGTCAACTTAATTGAAGATGTAAAGAAAAATGAAAAAGTAAAACTTGGGAAAGCAGTTCAAATTGCTTTAAATCAAGTGGTAGGAGCGTATGCAATTGCGGTGTTTGATAAAACCAAGCCAGACGAAATTGTAGTAGCTCGTTTAGGAAGTCCATTGGTGATTGGAGTTGGAGAAGATGAATTTTTTATTGCTTCAGACGCATCTCCTTTTATTGAATATACAAACAATGCTATTTATTTGGAAGATGAAGAAATGGCAATTGTGCGAAGAGGTAAAAAAGTAAAAGTTCGTAAAATAAAAGATGATTCTTTAGTAGATCCGTACGTTCAAGAATTACAATTAAACTTAGAGCAGATTGAAAAAGGTGGTTACGATCACTTTATGTTAAAAGAAATATACGAACAGCCAAGAGCTATATTAGATACGTTTAGAGGAAGAATGTTATCCAATCAAGGCATTATCAGAATGGCTGGAATTGATGATAACATTGAAAAGTTCCTAAATGCAAACAGAATCATTATTGTGGCTTGTGGAACTTCATGGCACGCAGGTTTAGTGGCAGAATACGTATTTGAAGAATTAACCAGAATTCCTGTTGAAGTAGAATACGCTTCTGAATTTAGATACAGAAATCCTGTGGTCAATCAAAATGACATCATTATCGCCATTTCTCAATCAGGAGAAACTGCGGATACTTTGGCAGCGATCAAGTTGGCAAAAAGCAAAGGAGCATTTGTATTTGGCGTATGTAATGTAGTTGGTTCATCTATCTCAAGAGAAACAGACGCCGGTGCTTACACACATGCAGGTCCAGAAATTGGAGTAGCTTCTACAAAAGCATTCACAACACAAATAACGGTATTAACGTTAATTGCATTAAAATTAGCACAGAAAAAAGGAACCATCTCTACATCTGAATTTCATACGTACTTATCCGAAATGGACGCAATTCCAGCGAAAGTTGAAAAAACGTTGCAGTCAGATAAGCATGTAAAAGCAATCGCAAGTATCTACAAAGATGTTACCAACTTCTTATACTTAGGAAGAGGTTACAACTTTCCAGTAGCGTTAGAAGGCGCTTTAAAATTAAAAGAGATTTCATACATTCATGCGGAAGGATATCCAGCAGCAGAAATGAAACACGGCCCTATTGCGCTAATTGATGAGCAAATGCCAGTAGTTGTTATTGCTACGCGCAAAGGACATTATGATAAGGTTGTAAGTAACATTCAAGAAATAAAATCTAGAAAAGGAAAAATCATTGCGGTTGTAATGCAAGGTGATGAATCAATCAAGAAAATTGCAGACTATGTTATCGAAATTCCCGAAACATTAGAGCTGTTAACTCCTTTGTTAACAACTATTCCACTACAACTATTGTCATATTATATCGCAGTAATGCGTAACTGTAATGTAGATCAGCCAAGAAATTTGGCAAAATCGGTAACAGTAGAATAATACATAAAAAAGTGATACTTTTTTTAGAGATATCTCAAAAAAGTGTATATTGTTCTCATAAATAACTAAACCAAAAGACTTATGAGAGCATATCTATCAATCTTAGCTATATTGGTTTGTGCCACACTATTTGCACAAACCAATATCAGCGGAAAAGTTGTTGATGGCAGTAACAATCCTATTCCAGGCGTAAATATCGTCGTCGTTGGATCTTCTTCAGGAACAGTAACTGACTTTGACGGTAATTTCAAATTAAAAGTAAACCAACAACCACCTTTTAAAATTCAAGCAAGTAGCATTGGATTTGAAACTGCAACAGTTGACATCACGAAAGACAACGAAGATGTTACGATTACCCTAAAAGAAGGAACAGAATTAGACGAAATCGTATTATCTGCTTCCAGAACTCCTGAAAGAATTCGGGAATCTCCAGTAACTGTGGAGCGAATGGATTCTAGAGACATCAAAAACGCATCTGCACCAACGTATTATGATGCACTAGAAAACTTAAAAGGGGTTGATGTAAATACAAATAGTTTAACCTTCAAATCTGTAAACACAAGAGGTTTTGCTACGTTTGCCAATACTCGATTTATGCAATTGGTAGATGGAATGGATAACTCTTCACCAGCTTTAAATTTTGCCTTAGGAAACTTACTAGGAATGTCTGAACTTGATGTAGAAACAGTAGAATTACTACCAGGAGCATCTTCAGCATTATACGGAGCAAATGCATTCAACGGAATCATGTTTATGCGAAGTAAAGATCCTTTCAAAAAACAAGGAATCAGCTTCTATGCAAAATCAGGAATCACTTCTTCTGAAAATGCAGGAGACAATAATTTTATTGATTTCGGATTAAGAGCAGCACACGCTTTCAATGATAAATTGGCGATAAAAGCATCTTTCTCTTTCCTTAGTGGAACAGAATGGTTTGCAACTGACTATACAAACTATGACGCTTCTACAGGAGATGCAATAGCAGGAAACAGAGTTACGGATCCAAATTATAATGGATTAAACATCTACGGAGATGAGGTATCTACATCGTTAAACTTTGACGCATTATCAGGTGCGCCAGCTGGAACATTTGGTAGCTCAAGAATCTCAAGAACAGGATACGAAGAACGTGACTTAATGGATTACGATGCAGAAAGTGTAAAAGCGGATTTAGCATTGCATTACAAGCCTTGGGCAAACGACTTCACCATTATTTGGAACTCTAAAATTGGTAGAGGAAATACTATCTATCAAGGAGCAAACAGATATTCAATAAAGAATTTCTTCATGCAACAGCACAAATTAGAAATTCGCAACAAAAATTTCTTTATCAGAGGATATGTAACTGCTGAAAAAGCAGGAGATTCGTATGATACGCGTTTTGCGGCAATCAATGTAAACAGAAGATGGAAATCTGATCAACAATGGTTTACGGAATATGCTACAGGATACCTAGGAGCAATCACAGGAGCAATTCTAGGGGTAACTCCAGGCGATCCAGCAGTGGCGCACGCGTTCGCTAGAGGTTTAGCAGATACAGGACGTTTACAACCAGGAACACCAGGTTTTAGATCTGCCTTAGATGCTGTAACAGCTGATGGAGATTTGCTTACAGGAGCAAAATTCATTGACAATACAAAACTATACCACTCTGATGTAAACTATAACTTCTCAGACTTAATTGATTTTGCAGAAATTCAAGTGGGTGGATCGTACCGTCAATATGTATTAAATTCAGAAGGAACTATCTTTACAGATTATGATGGACCTATCAAATACGATGAATATGGTGCGTATGTACAAGTACAAAAAATGTTCATGGAGGACAAAATGAAATTTACAGGATCTATTCGTTATGACAAAGCACAAAACTTTGACGGAAACGTTTCTCCAAGATTATCATTAGTATTTTCTCCAGATGAAGATAAAAAACACAACTTCAGAGCTTCTTTCCAAACAGGATTCCGTAATCCAACAACTCAAGATCAATACATTGGTTTAGATGTTGGAAACGCAATCTTAGTAGGTTCAGCACCTGATAACTTAGATCGATATACTACAAGACCAATTACAAACAACTTCCCAGCAGGATTAGAAGCATTTGGATTGGATAGAGTAGTAACACTTTCAGGAAATGACGCATACAACAACTCATACACGTTATCTTCATTTCAAGCTTTTGGAGCAAGTGCAGCAGCAGGAGCGCCAAACCCTGGATTATTACAAAAAGCAAACATAGAATTTGTGAAGCCAGAGCAAGTATCAGCATTTGAAGTTGGATATAGAGGTATTGTATATGACAACATCTCAGTAGATGTAAGTGCATACTACAATGCGTACAAAGATTTCATTGCAAACAGAACGGTTATTGTACCAAACTATGGTAACGTAGACTTCTCAGACATTACGGATTTAACGCCAGTAGGAGGCGCACCAACACCAAATGCATTAATTGCAGCGTCAAATGGTGACTTTACGCCTTTCCAACTATACTCTAACTCCAACGCAGATATCAATTCGTATGGAGTTGCTATTGGTGTAAACACGAAAGTATTTGGCGATTTCGATTTTGGTATCAACTATACGTATGCAAAACTTGACTTTGATCAAGCAAGCGATCCAGATTTTGAAACAAACTTCAATACACCAGAGCATAAAGTAAAAGCATCTTTTGGAAACGCAAACCTTTTCAACAACTTCGGTTTTAATGTAAATTGGAGATGGAATGATGCATTCCTTTGGGAATCAACATTTGCTGACGGAACGGTAAGTGCACGTTCATTAGTTGATTTACAAGTAAATTACAGATACAAAAAATCAACGTTCAAACTTGGAGGAGCTAACATATTAGGACACGAATATCTAAGTGCGCCAGGAGTAGGAACTATTGGAGCTCAATATTATATTTCTTGGGTTATCAATCAATAAAAAGAAAAATAAATCAAATCATAAAAAGCGTACAAATCTGTACGCTTTTTTTATAAAGTAAGGTTTTCGAGCTAAAAATAGCATTATAAGAAATGAAACTTTTTTATAATTATTAAAAATCATAACAAAACACTACTTATTTTAATTAATAAAATATATCTTTGCACCGCGAAAAAAGGTCATGTTTTAGCACAAAATAAGAAAACCATTTTTCAGTATTTAATAACCTAAACATTAAACACTTAAGTAATGTCAAAAGTTACAGGTAAAGTTGCACAAATTATAGGTCCTGTTGTTGATGTAGAATTCAGCGCTGGGAACGAACTTCCAAGAATTTACGATTCATTAGAAATAGCAAAAGCTGACGGAACAAAGTTAGTGCTTGAAGTACAATCACACATTGGTGAGAATACAGTTCGTACGATTTCTATGGATTCAACAGATGGTTTAAGTAGAGGAACAGATGTTGCTACTACTGGAAATCCAATAAAAATGCCTATTGGCGACGATGTATACGGTCGATTATTTAACGTTATCGGTGATGCCATCGATGGATTAGGAAATTTACCGAAAACAGGTGCTGACGGTTTATCTATTCACAGAGAAGCACCAAAATTTGAAGACTTATCAACTTCTACAGAAGTTTTATTTACAGGAATTAAAGTAATTGATCTAATTGAACCTTATGCAAAAGGTGGTAAAATTGGATTATTTGGTGGAGCCGGAGTAGGTAAAACAGTATTGATTCAGGAGTTAATTAATAATATCGCAAAAGGACACGGTGGACTTTCTGTATTCGCAGGAGTAGGAGAAAGAACACGTGAAGGAAATGACCTTTTACGTGAGATGTTAGAATCAGGAATTATCAAGTACGGAGACGCTTTTATGCACTCTATGGAAGAAGGTGGATGGGATTTATCTAAAGTAGATAAAAACATCATGAAAGAGTCTAAAGCGACCTTCGTTTTTGGACAAATGAATGAACCTCCTGGAGCACGTGCACGTGTTGCCTTATCAGGATTAACAATTGCAGAATATTTCCGTGATGGAGCAGGAGACGGACAAGGAAAAGATGTACTTTTCTTCGTAGACAACATCTTCCGTTTTACACAAGCAGGTTCTGAAGTATCAGCACTTCTTGGACGTATGCCATCAGCGGTAGGATACCAACCAACATTAGCAACCGAAATGGGAGCAATGCAGGAACGTATTACATCCACTAAAAAAGGATCAATTACATCTGTACAAGCTGTTTATGTACCTGCGGATGATTTAACGGATCCAGCACCAGCAACAACGTTTGCTCACTTAGATGCAACAACAGTATTATCTCGTAAAATTGCGGAACTTGGAATTTATCCAGCGGTAGATCCATTAGATTCTACCTCTAGAATTCTAACAGCAGATATTTTAGGAGCTGAACATTACGATTGTGCGCAGCGAGTAAAAGAATTATTACAACGTTACAAAGAATTACAAGATATTATTGCCATCTTAGGAATGGAAGAATTATCAGAAGAAGATAAAATGGCAGTTGGTAGAGCAAGACGTGTACAACGTTTCCTATCACAACCTTTCCACGTAGCGGAGCAATTTACAGGAATTCCAGGAGTATTAGTAGATATCAAGGAAACGATCAAAGGATTCAACATGATTATGGATGGAGAATTAGATCACTTACCTGAAGCTGCTTTCAACTTAAAAGGAACCATTGAAGAAGCTATCGAAGCAGGAGAGAAAATGCGTGCTGAAGCGTAATTTTAATTCAGAATTCACAATTCATAATTAGAAAATATGTATTTAGAAATTGTATCACCAGAAGCGACACTGTTTAGTTCAGAAGTAGATTCTGTAACTGTGCCAGGAATCAATGGTGAGTTTCAAATGTTAAACAATCACGCACCTATTGTATCTCTATTAAAAGAAGGTATGGTAAAAATTCATACACATACAAAATCACACTTGGTATTTGATGAATTACACGCAAAAATAGTTCCTCACTATGATGACGATAAAGTATTAACGTTGCATATCGATTCAGGAACTGTTGAAATGAAAGATAACAGAGTAATAGTGCTTGCAGATTAATTACAAATCTCAAAAAGCTACACATATAAAAGCATCAAACCACATACGTTTGATGCTTTTTTTATGGAAATATTTAAAATTTAACGGCTATAATTAATTGGAATAATTTTTGATGTTTAGTTAAAAAAGCAAAAAATATTTGAACAAACAATATTCAATTCGTAAATTCACGTATAAAACAAAAAAGTTATGAAACTATCTATAAAACAACTAATTACCCTTTGTGCTATCGTATTAATTAGTGCAGAAGGATTTTCCCAATCAGCAGCAAAACAAGCAATGCAAGCATCCATGTTTCACAGTGACTTGACATTACAAGCCCAAATGCAAAAAAACTTCTCAGCAATTTATAAAGCCAACATAAAAGGAACACCTTATTATGACAAAGAGTTTAATTCGGCAAATATTGCGCCGATAGACAAAGTATATTTCGTTCGTTACAATGCTGCATTAGATGATATGGAAATCATTCAAAATAAGGACACGTTAATCATGAACAAAAACAATAAAGACTATATCATTAAACAAAACAAAGGAAATATTACCTACAAAATTTTGGAATATGATGATAGTAAAGAAGATAAACTAGGGTATTATGTACAACTCACAGAAGGAACAAATGTAGCTTTATATAGAAAAGACAGAAAAAAATTCGTAGAAGTAAAAAAGGCAGCTTATGGAGGAAATTTGGGAGCAACTTCTGCGGAATTCAAAAAGCAAAAAAGTGAATTCTACATGGAGCTAAATGGTAGCGGAAATGCAATAAAAATCTCTAAAAGTAAAAAAGAATTCATAAGTCTATTTCCAGGAAAAGAAGATTTAGTTGAAAAATTCATCAAACAAAATAAAATAAAACTCAACAAAGAAGATGACTTAATCAAATTGATAAATTACGTAAATTCGATTTAATACAATCTTCAACTACAAAATATAGAAAAGCATCAAACCCAGTTTGGTGTTTTTTTTTATCGTCATATCAGGAAAATCATTTTTATACCAGTTTTTCTTTAAGCAAAAAAGAAAATGCAAGCATAGCCATAGCTACGGTTACATTTTATTTTGAAGAATAAAGGAAAAAGCCCAAGTTTTTGTGAGTAATTTTAAGGTGAAAATGATATTATTTCAAAATTCAAAAAAGTATCTTTAGAAATATGAAAAAATCACGATAAAATAGTCGCAGATCAACACGACTTCATCCCTAATTTCCATAGAATAATCAGTATTTTTGTGAAACAGTAAATTGCAAACCATTCAAAATGGATTGATGTATGAAAATGCCAAAAAAAATTCAAGCAAAAATTCAAGATCGCATCCAAAACAATGCGTTGCGAAAGCTTTCCATTGAAAAAAAAGCGATTGATTTTTCTTCGAATGATTATTTGGGTTTTGCAAAATCAGCTTCAATATTCTCTAAAACGCATCAATTTCTAATAGATCGAAACTTACAACAAAATGGTGCCACAGGTTCCCGATTACTTTCAGGAAATTACGAATTATACGAAGAGGTAGAAGCACAAATTTGTACATTTCACAACAGTGAAGCAGCGTTACTTTTCAATTCTGGATATGACGCAAATATCGGATTTTTTTCATCCGTTCCACAACGTGGAGATGTTATATTGTACGACGAATATATTCATGCGTCCATTCGTGATGGAATTGGAATGAGTCATGCAAAAGCGTTCAAATTCAAGCACAATGATATAGATGATTTGGCAAAAAAAGTAGCTAAAATCAAATCTTCAGAAAACATTCCTCAAGAAATTTACATCGTGACGGAATCTGTATTTTCTATGGATGGAGATTCGCCAAATTTGCCAAATTTGATTCAATTCTCAAAAGACGAAAACGTATATTTAATTGTTGATGAAGCGCATGCTATTGGCGTTTTTGGGAAAAAAGGAGCAGGTTTGTTGCAAGAATTAGGTTTAGAACAAGAAGTATTTGCCAGCATCTACACGTTTGGAAAAGCATTGGGTTGTCATGGCGCGGCAATCTTAGGAAGTACAGCATTAAAAACGTATCTCATCAACTTTGCACGCAGTTTTATCTATACCACAGGATTATCGCCACATGCCATTGCTACGATCAAACTAGCTTATGACGAACTTTTAGAAACAAATGCCATACAAAGTTTAAAAGAAAATATTAACTATTTCAATCAAAAAGTAGAAAAATTACCGTTCATAAAAAGTGAATCTGCCATTCATTGTTGTATCATTTCAGGAAATACAGAAGTAAAAAAAGTGGCTACACAGCTTCAAGAAAAAGGCTTTGACATCAAACCAATTCTATCGCCAACAGTTCCAAAAGGACAAGAACGGTTGCGAATTTGTTTACATTCGTACAATTCAACGGAGGAAATACTAGCACTAACGAACGCCCTAAAAAAAATGATACAATAAATATGGAAAACGATTTTTACACAATTGCATCTTTTGAATATTCTGCGGATGCGCAAATACTGAAAGGAAAATTAATCTCAGAAGACATTGAAGTATTCCTAAAAGATCAATATACAGTTGATACAGATCCGCTAGTAAGTCATGCAATTGGTGGTGTAAAATTGCAAGTTCATCTCAATGATAAAGAAAAAGCAATTGCAATATATAATGAATTTCGCAAGTATGAAACGGATGCAAATGGAAACTCAATATCGTGTCCAAAATGTAAAGAAAAACGTGTGTTAATTGCGCCGCCAACCAAAAAAATAATATATCTATTATTTCCTTTTTTTGAGCCAAAACAATATGAATGTACAAATTGCGGGGAAATATTTAAAAAGTAAACCAAACAATGCAGAAAAAAATATTTGTCACAGGAATTTCTACGGAAGTTGGAAAAACAGTCGCTTCCGCAATCTTAGTAGAAGCATTACAGGCTGATTATTGGAAACCAATTCAAGCGGGCGATTTGGAAAATTCAGACAGTCATAAAGTGGAGCGTTACATTTCCAATACAAAAACGAACATTCACAAAAATAGTTATGCATTGCAAACGCCGATGAGTCCACATGCAGCGGCTGAAATTGATAATTTGACAATTGACATAAAAGAAATTAAAGAGCCAAAAACCAAAAATCATTTAGTGATTGAAGGCGCAGGCGGAATCTTAGTTCCTCTAAACAATGAACACACGATTTTAGACATCATAAAACCTGAATATCATGTCATTGTAGTTTCACGACATTACTTGGGAAGTATCAATCATACATTGCTTACGGTTAATTTACTAAAAGAAAAAGGCTTCAAAGTTTCTATTATTTTTAGTGGAAAAGAACACGTTACGACAGAAACCATCATCAAAAAAATGACCAATATTCCTGTGATTGGTCGTATTGATGAAGAACCGTATTTTGATCAAAATGTCATTCGCGAATATGCGGAAATCTTCAAATCAACATTATAATGAGCTTACAAGAAAGAGATAAAAAACACCTTTGGCATCCGCTTACACAGCACAAATCGCATCCAAATCACATCGCGATTACCAAAGCAAAAGGTGCGGTTTTATATGATGAAAATGATAATGAATACATTGATGGAATTTCGTCGTGGTATACATGTGTGTATGGACATTGCAATTCATACATCATCGAGAAAGTACGTGCGCAACTAGAAACTTTAGATCATGTGGTTTTCACCGGATTTACACACAAACCAGCTGTTGAACTTTCAGAAAAACTCATCAAAATATTGCCTGACAATCAACAAAAACTCTTCTTTTCTGACAATGGATCTACTGCGATTGATGTGGCGATAAAAATGGCGTTGCAATATCATTTCAATCAAAACGAAAAAAGAACAAAAATCATTGCGCTTGAAAATGGTTTTCACGGCGATACCTTTGGTGCGATGTCGGTTTCAGGATTATCAGTCTACAACGGACCTTTTGAAGAATTTTTTATAGATGTAGATCGAATTCCAGTACCAAACGCTGAAAATTTAGACGAAGTAAAAGCGTTATTTACACAACTCATCACCGAACATAAAGTTGCCGCTTTTATCTATGAACCTTTGGTGCAAGGTGCGGCAGCCATGCAAATGCACAAAGCGGAACACATTAATGAAATTTTAAAAATCGCAAACGAACATAATGTGGTGACGATTGCTGATGAAGTGATGACAGGTTTCGGGAAAACAGGCAAAAACTTTGCGTCGGAATACATAGAAACAAAGCCAGATATCATGTGTTTATCCAAAGCGTTATCTGCGGGAATGGTGGCAATGGCAATTACGAGTTGTAGTCAAAAAATCTATGATACTTTTTATGCAGATGATATGAAAAAAGGCTTCTTTCATGGACATACCTATTCGGGAAATCCTGTGGCGTGTAGTGCCGCTATTGCGGGAATTGACTTGTTACAATCAGATGAAATACAAGCAAATTTAAAACGAATTGAAGCTTCACATCAAGCGTTTGATAAAGAAATCAAAAAGCATCCAAAAGTTGCTGCAACTCGACAACAAGGACAAATTTTTGCACTCGATTTAAACATCAAAATGGAACGCTACGGAAACTTGCGCGATAAACTATTCAATTCGTTTATGAGTAAAGGCGTTTGTTTGCGTCCGCTTGGAAATACCATTTATATTTTAGCACCCTACATCACGACAGATGCTGAATTGCAGAAAATATACATGGCAATTCGGGAAACTGTTGAGGAGCTTTAGATGGTATTTGATTTGACTGACATCTTTCAAGTTAAATAAAAATCCTTTAGATTTGTAAAAAAATATATGCGGTATAATGAATATATGTTTATTATACCTACGTTTGTGTACTATTAAAAAATGGAACTTCAAGGCAAAGTAAAACTCAAATTTGGCGGACCAGAGCATGGCTGGTTGGATATGACACTAAGCTGTGGTGAATTTCAATTAAAACTTGACATATCAGATGTCCCTGTTGATTCTTTGGATTTAATGAGAATAGCAATCTTGAATTTATCCAATGAATACTACAATGCCTACGGAATTCAAGAAGTAATACTGCATTTAGAACCTACTTGCTACTACCTAGACTTTGAAAGAAATAACGAAAATTACCGAATTTCCATTTCGACTTCTGAAGATTACAACAATGGAAAAAAGACTCACCTACACAGTATAAGTGGAACGTTTAATGATATAATTATGCCAGTCTATCGTGGACTTATGGAGTTTTACTCCTTTAATTATCAGGAGCCAAATTGGAGAGCCACCGATAGACGACTAATTGAAAAACTAAAAGCAGAAATAAAAACAGTACACAACAATACCTAAGAAAACATGGGGAGAAACGCACTGAAAGCAAGCATTGAACTTCGTAGTTTAGTTCGTCACGGGCGGACAGGAACGCACTTCGAAATCCCCACGTTTCTTAGCTAAACCGTTGTAAAACATTAAAAACTCAAAACTACCCATTATTAGGTATGTTTTTCAGAAAATATATTTTGCATATTTACAGCCAATCAAAAAATGTTCATTATGAAAATAGAATTTGAAATTGATGAAAAAGAAACAATTCTGTTGCTTGATATTATTAAACGATTTATGGGGCAAACTGGTAATCCAAAAGTTCTTAAAGCTCTTTCCAAAATCGCGACTGAAATTGAATCTGACTTAAAAGTTGGAGATGAAATTTTCAAAAGACTAAGATATAGGCTCGCACCATATACGAATGGAAATAAAATAATTCCAGAATCTAATATGAAAATTTATTTAGGTATAAATGAAAACTTTTTAACGAGACCTGGTGGTTTGGAAAGAGAGGCAAGTTATCTATTAAAGAATATTGTAAACAAATATAAACCTGATTTCGACCTAAGGAAATTAAAAAGAGTTCCGTTAACTGAAATAAAAAAATGCAAGATAGTCTCAGAAGTAGTTTCATTAATACAAAGCCAATATGAAAAATTATAAACTCATCACGACATTATTAGTGCTAAGTTTATCATTTAGTACTTATTCTCAAAGTATTAGCGTAAACATTGGAGAGTCCACAACAAATAAATTAACAAAAGATAAATCAGCTCAGATTTTAGCTACTTTCCCTAAAAATGACTCAATAGACGATAGTTGGTTAGTCAATGGATATTTGGAGATTAAATTAGATAGTGTTGGAAAGAAAAATTACAGCATTGGTATTCTTAGCGAAATTCATAAAAACAATTTAATTTCAAAAGAACAAGATATTAGGCAATTTGGAGTTTCGTTGGAAAGAGATTTTTTGATTAGAAAACAAATAACTAATTATGATGGAGAAATTGAATATGCTACTAAAGCAAGATTTATAACTAATGCTACATTTAAAAGTTCTAATAATCTTATAAAAAAAGAAAAAGCATTTATAGCAAACTTCGGGACTTCTTTTTCACTTGAACGAAGTAAAAAATTAAGATTTTTGCAAACAAATACTCGGTTAATAAACATTGATAAGGGTTTTGGAAAAATCCTAACCATAACCCATAATCACAATTTTGGATTTAGTTATTTAGGTGGAGACGATAAAGTACTATTAGCAGATGCTTCTTTTAGCATTAATTTATTTCCTTTTAGTGGTTTAATGAATAAAATTGAGCAACCAAATTTCTTTCAAGTTCAATATAATATAAATGCAAGAACAGAAATAGTTGGAGATACTGAAAAGGATTTGAACACATTACACACTTTATCGGCTGGTATAAATTATAAAATAAATAAAAAATCATCAATTGGAATTGCTTATAGTTTTCAAGATGGAGCGAACCCATATACCGCACTTGAAGACCAAAGATTTGAAACAATATCAGCCAAATTGAGATTGGTCATTGAATAAATAACGTTTTACAACACCGTATATAATTTATTGCTAGTTCTAGCCCACTTACGAAAATCCTCGCGGATTTTCTATTCGGTTTTTATTTGCTAAATTAGGTGCTTAACCACGCAACAAACCATATACAACAACGTTAGCCACAATTTAACCAACCAACTCTATGACAGAAAAACTGAAAGGAAACGGAATTTATCTTGCAACATTTTTTGGTTTACTAATTTCAATTAGTTTCATAAAAGAATTGGTTTTCTTTTTGAAAGACTGTTTCTATTTTTTCGGAAATGCTGTTTACGGAATTATATGGATAGCTTTAGTTGTTTTTGCTATTTACAAACTTCTTGAAAGAATTGAAGGAATTGAACCTTGGCAATTTTTGCTGTTTTCAGCATTTGTTGGACTTTTTCTTTCCTTAATTGGAATGATTATTAACGGAACAATTGGAACTGACGAACTGATTGAAAAAAAATATACTGGAGTTTATGGAACAACGGAGGAATATGATACTCAAAACGACACGGAAGTTTACGTTGACCATAAAACATTTGTATTTAAAGAAAATGATAATCGAGCTAAAAGAGAATTAAGAAAACTGGAAAATGAATACGGAGAATCTTATAGCGACGATTTTCTCTTTTGGCAAACTGCATTTGTCAACGGATTTACACCAAAATACATTTCAGATTTTACTGGAACAGATACGTTCAGTAAAAAGCTTACTTTGTTTTTTACAGTAGGACCAATTTTCATTTTGGAAACATTTATTAACTCGGTTATGAATTGTTGGATATTAATGCTAATACCAATAATAGCTTTGTTTTTTAAAGTCAAGATATTAGAAGAACAAATAAAACCGTTTTCGGAATTTTTCAAAAGCGGAACAAAAAAAACTGTGGCTAACACCGTATAAAATTAATTGCTAGTTTTAGCCAGTTTACGAAAGTCCTCGCGGACTTTCTATCCGTGATTTATTTGCTAACTTTAGTGCTTAAAACACGCAACTAATCTTATACAACAACGTTGGCGGTCATTTAAGAAAACCCGCCTGAAACAAGAAAAATAGTGGATATTGAACTGATTTGGACAACTAAAAAATTAGATTTAAGAACTTAAAATAATATGCTAACAGACATCAACCCTAAATTACCGATGCGTGACAAAAAAGTGACTCGGGAATTTTATTCAAACGGATTAGGTTTTAAGGAATTTGGGAGTGCCGATTTTGATGGTTACTTGATGATGGAAAAAGACCAAATCCAAATCCATTTCTTTGAATTTAAACAACTTGACCCAAAAGAAAATTATGGACAAGTTTATATTCGGACTGACAACATTGACGAATTTTATAAATCATTATTGGAAAAACAGGTTGAAATTCATCCGAATGGGAAATTGGAAATCAAACCTTGGGGACAAAAGGAATTTTCGATTCTTGACCCAGACAGTAATTTATTGACATTTGGGCAAAGTATTTGAAATGAAAAAGAAATAAAAACGAACCGCCAACAATGGCTATAAGTAATTGCTTGTTCTCGCCTACTTCTGAAAATCCTCGCGGATTTTCAGCTTGGTGTGTACTTGCAAAGTTAAGTGCCAAACCACGCAACTACTCATAGCCGAGACCGTTGTGCGTCATTAAGAAAACAAACTGAATGGGAGTTCAAACAATAGTACATGGAAGGATACAATTAAAAGGAGACTTTGAATCGACTAGAGACTTTATCAAATCTTTAAGTAACGATGATAAGTACCCATGGATAAGAACTGAGATGTTTAGTCTTGGTGCTTCAGAAAGACCATATTATTATGATGAACCAATAATTGGATTTGCAGCAGATTATAAGGGACTTGAATACGATTGGACTTCATTTATTATAAAGTTTGAAAATGTATTAAGAAATATTCAGTTTGACACCGCCAAAATTCAAATGGAAACCGAATTTGTCGGCACGTACAATTTCTTTTGGAAGTCGAAAACAGACAAGAACAAGGAGTTTGACGAAAAAGAAAACCTCATTGAAACGAAGGATTGGTATTTTGGATATGGTTATCGATGTAGATGGGGACTTTTAGATGAAGAGCTTGAAGATAGACATGTGTTTAATATTGACTTTGAGTACCCAATTAAATTTGAAGAAAAAACATTGACTGAATTTTTGAATGCGACAAAAAATTTGAAGAATGAAGAAATAGAATACTTAAATGATAAAGTCAGCAACTTGGACAAATTACATGCGATTCTTACATATTGCTTCACATTTAAAATGATTGACTTTGGGTTTGAAAGTGGAAAAGGTTATTGGGTGAAAAAGTTAAACGAAATAGAAATAACGAACGCACAACACAGCATATAGCTTATGGCGGGCGAACGGCTACCAGCAAGGTTTTTGCTCCATAGCCAGCTTTGGTTTAGGTGGACAGGAAAGTGCTTCGAAACCGCCACAAGCCATATGCAAACCGTTGGCTGTAATTTGAACACAATGAAAACCGAAAAATGCTATATGTGCGAAAGAGATGCTACTTCAACAGAGCACGTTCCACCTAAATGCCTTTTTCCTGAAATGAAAGACACAAAAGGAATTG